>Ga0307928_10001904_pt1 | contig 15908 bp, 27 predicted proteins | sample AceLakmetagen232_FD_201815 | JGI IMG/M metagenome (GOLD analysis project Ga0307928, IMG submission 201815) | Saline water microbial communities from Ace Lake, Antarctica - #232 | ecosystem: Environmental > Aquatic > Non-marine Saline and Alkaline > Saline | place: Antarctica: Ace Lake... | reverse complement strand
CTTGGGTAATCCTCCATTGGAGCGGAATGGGAGAATCAAACTCCCGTTTTTGGCTTGGCAAGCCAACACATTAATCACTATGCTAATCCCGCGATTATTATTGATCCCTTGATGGGAATTGAACCCATGACCTTTTCCACACCAAGGAAATATTCTTCTACTGAACTACAAGGGAATTTGGGTGAAAGACGGGGCACGATCCCGCGATCTTCTGAACCACAATCAGACGCTTTAACCAACTAAGCTACAATCACCATATAAAGAGCAGAATATCGGGTTCGAACCGCATCCTAAGATTGGAAATCTTATACTTTACCAATTAAGCTATATTCTGCATTGTTTTTGTACCCTTGACAAGACTTGAACTTGCACATCTGTCACCAGATACCAGATCCTAAATCTGGCGTGTCTACATTCCACCACAAGGGCATTATTTAACTATTTGTACCCCTAACAGGACTTGAACCTGTACACCATATTTCAGGTACTACGGTCTTAACGTAGCGTGTCTGCATTCCACCACAGAGGCATTTAATTTTGTTGTCCTACCAGGATTCGAACCTAGACCTCAACCTTCAAAGGGTTGCGTGCTACACATTACACATCATAGGACAATATTTTAATACAACCGATGATAGGTGTGGTCGGAGTAATCAACCGACTTATCCTTACTATCTAAGGACACATTATCCTACCATCACAAACCACTATTTGCTATACAGGTTGGTGTGGAGCTGACGGAATTCGAATCCGCACCCTCTTGGTTGCAAACCAAGTGCTCAGCCAGTCGAGCTACAGCCCCATATACTTACCAAAGTTACAGTTTGGTGAATGTTTTAATACGTTTAAATACTTTTCTATGGACTTTAACCATTTTTCGTGTTCCCCACAATGCTCATAGCTCCAAGTATATCTTATTAAGTGTACTCCTACACACACATTAAAACAAATCTTATTATCTTCATCCTGTAAGATACATCAATAATTATAAGTTGGGTGTTAGAAGGGAATTGAACCCGCATACTCCAGAGTCACAATCTGGTAAGAGACCTCTCGGAACCAATACTCTATACTAACACAGTCGAGTAGGCAGGATTCGAACCTGCGAGCCGATACTTCCAAAGTACCGTTGTATAGCCATCTGCATAACTACTCGTTGTGGGAAGAGATGGATTTGAACCACCGTACTCCAAGGAGACCTGTAACCACATGGATGTATTTCTATTAATACATCCGATCACAAGTGGAATTGACCACTATCCGACCTTCCCAAAAAAACCAATACGTCAAAGAACCTTTGTACCCCCGAAGGGATTCGAACCCCCATTTCCAGCTTCCAATTACGTGTAATTGTTTAGGAAACAACCTCGGCTACGAGGGTAATTCAGTACGGGAAGTAGGATTCGAACCCACATTTTCAGCTCCGATTACGCTTAATGGTTTAGAAAACCACCACGACTATACCCGCATTTTTTCATAATATTTTTTCCATTTTCTAATAGAATTATCACTAACACCATATTTTCTTCCTACCCCACAATAACCCAATTCTTTTATTTCTTCAACCAATTTTTCATATGGTGGTCTTTGTACTTTTCTTTGTTTATCATCATAGCATTTTTTACACGTTTCAGAAATATAATTTATAATTTCACCACATTCACATCTCTTTATTTTATTATATTTCAATTGGTATTCTTCAATGATTATATTTTTATCATAATATCTATTTTTATTTTTATTAGTAGTGATAAATTTTTTGAATTCTTCGAATTCTTTTTTATCATTAAATAATTCTATCCAACTTATTCTATAAACAACCCAACCATTATCATTTAAAAATTTATCTCTTATATTATCGTGTTTAATTGATTTTTCTCTATAATGTTGTACTCCATCTATTTCTACATCAATTTTTTTATCAACAAACGCAAAATCCAAATAATATTTAGAAAAAGGATATTTTTCTATTATGTTATATTTATCAAAATAATTATTTTTTCTTAAAAAATTTAAAAAATATTTTTCAGGATAACTTCTATTATTTTTATCACTATTGATATGATACCACCCAGGGTGTCTACCTTCACTATGACATTTTATCATAGATTTAGATATTTTTTCTTTAGTTTCATCACTCATTTTAATATCATTATTTTCGTGATATATTTTCATAGACTCACTTATATTTCTAGTTTCATTTTTAGAAACAAATGAATAAAATTTATTCACTCCTATTTTATATTTTTTACATATTTTACCAATACCTAAATTATTAATAAAATAATCTTTTCTTATATCTTCCTTCATATCTTGTAATTTTTCTTTCTATATATAGAATACTAAACTACAAAAGTTTAGGAGTTCGTGTCTCAGGAAGGATTCAAACCCTCAGTCTATCGGTCCGTAGCCGATTGTTTTATTCAATTAAACTACTGAGACAATTAACCAATACGTCAAAGAACATTAGAACCTCTGACAGGACTCGAACCTGTATCCTGGTGATTCGTATTCACCTGCTCATCCAATTGAGCTACAAAGGCATAAAAAACAAAAAACCCGACTCTTTTTGGGAATCGGGTTTATCTTTTATGTTATTATATTATGTTTTACATAACTCTAATGACATTTAGCGTAGATATACCCTTTCCCTTTCCACTGCCTTGTGGGGCGTGTAGCTGAAGCGCGGGGGTCATATGTCTAAGCATTCGTGTCATCATTTCTCTTTTTTTATTTGTTTGTTCTATTTATATATTGAACTTAAAAAGTCCAATTTTTCCATTTTGTTTATTACTTAGGGTACAAAGATAAGAAAGTTTATTTTAATATCCAAATATATTTTAACTTTTTTCTATTTTTTTCTTTTTCACACCAAAATAACTTACTCCAGCTGCTGCTAATAACACTAACAACCCTCCATCTATTGGAGCTCCAACTGGTGTACCTGGTGGTTTGTTATATTCGTGTTGAACTACCCGTTTGGGTTGTTTATTTACTCTCCATTGTTTATGTTTACCATAGTCTACTGATGCTGAAACATTCACAGTTAAAAAGGATAGAATAGCAATCAATGTTAATATTTTAATCTTTTTCATTTTATTATTATTTATTTGTTATTAATATAATAATAGTATAGAATAAATATAAAGTTTATTTATTATTACTTTTTATTTATTCATTTGTCATTATAAATTATTTAAATTCTCAATTAAGTTGTCAATGAGTTCAGCACCCATCTTATCATATGCGTCTTGTATATGATTATACATCCTGACAACAGGGTGTTCTATATCTGTTTTGTCATATTTATTATCAATGACTTCTACATTATTTGAATTAAACACAGAAAAATAGACAGTATCTTTAGTTAAATGACCTATATGGACAGAACCTTCTGCTATATGCCATTCCCAACCGTTTTTAGTTGGTGGATAAGACCAGTGATATTGCTTACCAATTCTTGTCCGTTCAATAATCCCATCTAAAGTACCATCAAGTAATTTTTCAAGTACCAATGCAAATTTCTTTTTATTATAAGTTGGTTTCATGTTTTTCTATATTAAAACTATATTTAAAATTATCTTATTCATAAAAACAAAGATAAGAAATTATTATTTAATTTCCAAATTCTTCCCAAAGTTTTCTTAAATAATCTACATCCATTACATTATATTCCAAATAATCAGGATTGGTTTGTATCTCCAATGATCTATCATTCCACCATATATTCATTATACCTGACCATCTTCCACCGTTCATGGATTTATAATCCATAATTATTTCTTCTGTTATGTTTTCTGGGTGTTCACATAATAATTTAATAGCATAATTATATGTAGGGGTAAATGAACATATCACATCTTGACATTTCTTTTTCCATTTTCCATCTACATAAAATTGAGTTTCCCATGCTTGTTGATGTAATGCATATACGGGGTGTAGTAATTTAGATAATGTTTTTATACACTTAGGTTTAAAAGAATTTTGGATATGGTGGAAAGTGTTTTGATCTTCTTCAAAATCTGGACCAAATCCAATTTTATCTTGAACTTTCTTTTGCCACCAAGCTGTTACTTTATTAACATAATAAGTTAATCTTGGTGATAACCATTTAGCAAATCTTCTACCAGCCATAGCTCGCATCCAATAATGTAAATCAATAGTCTGTTTAGCAAATGGACTAATCTTCCATCTTAAATGTCTTACAAACTCCCATATTTCTTTATCAGATTTCCCTGCTAATTTATAAGCAATTACGGTATTTAATGTGTGATCTCTTGATAACCCAACAGGTTCTACTTCTTCACCTCTTGCATAAGTAGGGTATCTATATCCTTGGTAATAATATTTCTTGAATAATCTACGGATTCCTTTATTTTCTACTTTAACCCAACAATCTTCAATTCCTTCTATAAATCTATAATCTCCGTATGTATAAAATGCATCTTTGGATCTACCGATTGCATCTCCTTTTCCGTTTTCACCATCTATATTCCAAGATGGGTTTTGGTTTAACATCATCTTATTTTCTTTATCAACAAAAAAGAAACTTTCTGTTGCATCCCAATTAAAATTTGACATTTAATATATGATTCTTTTTATAAGTAAAACTACTTATAAATATATATTAAATGTCAAAAACGGTCATTAAGTTATTGTTTTATTAAAACGGGTCTTTCACCTGGCTTGATATTGAATTTATCAAGTATGTATTTTTTGTTATTATATTTACTGAAATATCCACCTTTAGTATCAGTATAAGATATCCCTCTTGTTGGTCCATTCCAACTTAAATATAATTTCAAATCACCAATAGTTTGTTCAAAAAACGTAACACCTGTTCCCACCATTATAGGGATAATGTTATTTTTTTCTAATAGTTCTGTTGAATATTTATTAAGGTTGGTCATCACTTTTCTCAATAATACCTTTTAATGTTTCGTATACAATTACATCTTCACTATTATTGTGATCAATAACTACTTTCGATGCTAATACTTGTAAAAGGGTTTTAATATCTTTAATTGTTTTCACTTTATCCCATTGGATATCATAATGTACATAATCAGGTTGAATTATTTCAGTCATATCTATAATCTTATTTTTACTTATATATTATAGAAAGTGGGTTTTGTTTGAAGTTATTTGGATAAATTAATAAGTTTTTGGATTTTTATTCGTTTTTCTATCCAATATAATTTTGTCATTGTATCATCATTGTAAATATCACGCATAGTAATATCACCCAAATGTTTCATATCAAACTTAGTGATATATTTTTCTATCACTTCTTCTGAATAATTTGTCATTCTATGTAATAGATTAATATATTGATCAATAGTTACTATGAATTTTTCGTCCATTATTTCACATCTATTTCATCACCAAATTCATCAACATAAACTTTTTTAATTTTGGTTTTCTTTCTACCAATACCAATAACGTTTTTGAAAAAGGAATGTGCAGTCTTATACACAAAACTTGTTAACATTCCTAATACAATCAGGAAACCAATAAAGTGTCCTGATGACTGACTAATAAATTCTAAAAATTCCATCATTTTATTTATCTTTTAAATTTTTAATAACTTGTTTTAATTTTTCTTCTCTTAGGTTTTGTTCTTTAACGGTAGATGGTGTTTCATCTGTCAATGCCAATCTACTTTTTGAACTATTGTTTATAACTAAATCAATATCCTTTTCTAATTCATATGCTATTTGAGACACAACTGGTGTTTTAGGACCACCAATACCTAATGACCAATGACCATGTTTATCGTATGTTCTCATTTCATCATCTTTTGATGCAAGAAGATTTCTAATTGCAAAACAATGTCTTTGGATTTCATCACGATTTTCTAAAAACGCATCACTAAAGGTTTCACTTTTACCCCAATTAAACATATGGTCAACTAAGTGATCAAATTGAAGAATACCTAAACGAGTATACATTTCCAATGCATCCTTCATCACTCTTATCTGTTTTTCAGATAAGTCTTTGATTTGAAATAATTTTTCTTCTTTACCTTTGTCCATATCTTTTATATCTTTAATTAATAAAAAGTTTATTAAACAAAGATACAAATAATAATTCATATAAACAAAAAACCCCACACCTAATTTAGATGTGGGGAAAATTCCGTAGAAATAAATCTACGATATGATTGTGGAGGCGCAGGGGTTCGAACCCTGGTGTTTAATAACTTCAAAAAAGTTTTCTACATATTTATATCATTCTTAAATAATCATTTGTGTTAGAGAATAATCAAAAATATCACACATCTGATAGTTGTTGTTTAAAAATTAAATGATTTTACAACCGTTATCATTTAATGTTGGTGTGTTTGCCTTAGGCTGTAACAAGTTCACCTTCTTGTACAGTGCTTTCTGTGAAAACACCAGCCAATGCGTTAGCCATTGAGCTAACTGCATTTTCAAAATTACTGTTGCCAGTTAAAATTGTTGTCAAAGTTATAGTCTTATGACGTTCACTATATGCTTACCTAATCGTCCTTACTAAGTCGATGCCAGTTCGCCCCCATTAAATCAAAGAACATTGTACACTATATATTATATATTAAAATAGAAAAAAGTTTGTTTTTATATTTCCCGCAATACTTTTAACACATTCGTCCAATACACTAACCTATTTGGGTTATTGTTGTGTGTTACTTCCAAAATCATTTGCTTTACAGTTATTCTCGCACAGTTAACTGCGATGCTAGAAGCATTATGATCACCTGATTCCACTAATAAATCATAATGATAATCACGTAAATCTTCTGCCTTTTGTTCGGGTGATACTAAAAAATTCTTTACCATAATTTCTAATTTTTAATTTGTATAAATACAAAGATAATACAAATATTTTAAATAACAAAATTATTAAAGGTTGTTTTCCCTTTATAACCTTTTTTCATTTCCATTATACAAGTTTGAACTCTAGCACCATTAAATACTTTTCTTGGTAAATGTGTTATACTTATTAAACCAAAATTCATAATATCAGTAGTTCTTTTATTCCCGTTAATCAATACTAACCAAGGCATTAAAGCAATAATATTATCACTCATTTCCATACATTCATAAAGAATATCATAACCTTTTTTCATCGGAGAGAATGGTGGATTCATTACAACCCAATTATATTTTCTTTTTTCCATATCAAAAAAATTTCCATCAGGTGCTATTACATTTCCTTTCTTTTCCAAAACTGATACAAGATTACCTACACCTTTTGTTGGTTCAAGAATATCACCTGCATTATCAGGTAAAAAAGAAGCCATATATTCACAGACTTCCAATGGTGTTTGAAAGTCTGTGCTTATTTTAAAATTGTTTTCCATTATACTAATTTAAAATCGTGTTCATATTTAATACTTTTCAATAGTTCAACAAAGTAATCTATTGCAATTTGAACATCATCAAGATTAATCATTTCATTTGGTGTATGCATTCCCCTTAAAGGAATTGATATAGTAGATGTAACAACACCACCATTAGAAAGATAGTAACTAAATGTATTAGTTCCGCCTCCACCACCAACGGAAAGCTTATATGGGGTTTCAGTATCGTTTGCTACTTTCTTCATATGTCTAAGAAGATTGATATGAACATCCCTTCCTTGACGGAACACAAGACCTTCACCCATTTTAAAATCACCAAACTTATCTTTCTTAATCATTGGTGTATTTGTATCAAAACAAACATCAAAACAAACAGCCAAATTTGGTTTAATTGTTTCGGTTATCATTTTAGCACCAAATAATCCAACTTCTTCTTGTACTGAATTGACAACATATAAGTCATAAGGTAGTTGAATTTTATCTTCCATAAGTTTTTTCAATACTTCTGAATAAATAAATCCACCAATTTTATCATCAATTGATTTACCTACGACATATTTCCCATTTACAATTTCAGCTTCTCTATCTTGTACAACAAAGTTACCGACTTCAATCCCCAATTCAGCAACTTCTTCTTTTGAAGTACAAGCTACATCAATATAAATATTATCTTCTGTTGGTTTTTCTGGTTTTTCTCTATCCTTTAAATGAATAGGAATCCAACCAAAGAAACCTTTTATCTTACCTTTTTCTTCGGTCATAATTTTAATTCTTTGACCTGGTGTAATTGTATTATCAGTTCCACCATTTCTTTTCACATATATAAAACCATCATCGGTTATTCTATGAACTAACCAACCAATTTCATCACAATGAGCATCAATAACAACTCTATAATCACCAATTACGGGACCAATTCTTTTTTTCCTAGCAACGGTATTCCCGTAGTAATCTGTAATTATTTCATCACAGTTATCTTTTACTTGTTCAATCCAAGATTTTTGTGCCTCAACTTCATTTGATGAAGGAGAATCGGTGTTTAAATACTCTAATAAAAATTTTTTGTCCATGTTTATTTGTTTTTAAATGATTAATATATTCTAATAACAAAACCAATAATCACAATTAGGACATTTAACACCACCACTCATTTTAGATATTAATGATGTACCACATTTAGGACATGGGTCTATAACCTTTTTTGTTTTATTATCAGTTTTTTTCATATTGTTTATTTTAATATGTTTCCGTGTTTCTTTTTAAATTTCATATCAACTTCATGTATATGAGGAATTAATTCATTCGCCATATCTTCATCTGTTATATTAGGATACTTATCTTTAATTGAATTATATAAATTCCTTTGTTCTTTATCTAATTTAGTTTTCTTATCATAAAATGGAGTTATCTTTTCTGATGCTTTTTTAATCATCAAATTAATTTCAAATAAAGAATCTCTATAATATTGTTCACTTTCTCCTTCGGAGTTTTCTACTTTTTCTTTTATCGTATCTAAATCAGATATAAGACTATTTACACTTTCTTCTTCTTTAGTAATATAAAGTAGATTTTCGAGAAACTCTTGTCTTATTCTCATTGATTCGTTTATATAAATTTCATCTATCATAACTTATGCTGGTCTTGTACCATAATATAATTTTATATCTTCAAACTTTACTTCAAGTTTTAATGACAATTCTTCTGTTTTCCTATTTATTTCTTGAATAGATAAAACATTATCAGTTAAATATTCATCAGTATCAGTTAATATAAACCCTGTCACTTCTTCTACATCACCATATTCACTAATAAACAATGATTCAATACCACTTTCGCTTCTTAATGGTGTTGGTTTTGATGTTAATTTAGAATCAACACCTATCATTATAAAGCTACTTGAACTACTATTACTTACAAACCCGTTTCTAATTTTCATCTTTTAATAATTTTATTTTACCTAATAAATCAAATACTAAATTATCAACTTTATGTAGTGTCTGATTAGTATCAATTATATAGTCACATTTTGTCAATCTATCTTTTTCAGACATTTGATTACTCATTCTATTCAATATTTGTTCTTTTGTTGTATTATCTCTTTTAATAACTCTATCAATTCTTGTTTTTTCAGGTGCAGTAACCGAAATTACCTTATCCATATATTCATTTAACCCTGATTCAAACATGATAGCACTTTCAACAAAGAATAAATCTTTATCCATATTATCTAATATTGATAGATACATATATTCCCTTGTTTTGGGGTGTATAATAGAGTTTAACGTATCTAATGAACCCTTATCATTAAATACTATATTTGCTAGTTTCTGTCGGTCTAAAACACCATCTACATAGATATTATCACCGAATTTCTCTTTAATTTCATTAATTGTATAAATATCATAGATATATAATTTTTTTGCTTGTTCATCACAATCAAAAACAGGATATCCATAATCTCTTATCATTTTAGAAATGGTAGATTTACCAGATCCTATTCCACCTGTAATACCAATTACTTTCATTATATTATTTCTTCTAATTGATTTAATTCTTCTTGTATCATTTGATATTCTTCTTTTACTCTTTGTTTTTTTCCATTATTTTCTTTTATCCAATCAATTAATTCAGTTTTTCTAAAAGATAACATCTTTGGTGTTTTACCATCGTCATCATTTTTGATCATATTTTCAAGAATCTCATAATATTCCAAGAATCTCATAAGTTCTTCTTTTCTTTTAAGTAATTTTCTTTTAATCTTCTTTGTAAGGTTCATATCCTTTAGTTTTAGCTGATTTCGGTAATAATTCTACTGTTTCGCCTTTATCATTAACATACTTATATTTCTGTTTTCCACCTAATGTCAGACCACCTTCTATTAATTTTGGTCCATCTGGTTGTCTTTGTTTTGGCGGAGCGGGTGGTTTCGGTGTTTCTTTTATTTCACCAAATATTTCCATTTGAATTTCCCTTTCTACTGCTTCTTCAATCTTACTCAAATCTTTCATTATATTTTTCATAACAAGATTCTTATAATACCCAACAATATCCCCATCCATATTTTCTACCATTAACTTAACAAAATCAGGTTCACCGATTTTATCTTCAAATGCTACATTGATTGTAATCGGATGCTTTCTTTTAAATGTAGAAAACATCATTTCAATTGGACTTAATTGTTGTGGTTGTTCTTTTTGAACAGGTTCACGATATTCCGCATTTGCACCATCTACTTCTGTTGGTGTAGTTACATTAGATGATGGTAATTTTAATAATCTTTTAGTTCTTCGTGTGATTGCTTCTTCTTCACCCAATGCCATTTTTTCATCATCAAATAAAATTTCAATATCATTCTTCTTTTGTTCAAGATCAGATGTTGTTGGTTGTTGTGGTTTTGGTTGTCCACCTCTATTTTTCTTTTCAAAATCAGCGAAAGCTTCTTCATCATTGTCATATACCTTATATTGTGATACATCAGTATTTGTATTATTGGGTATAACTTGTTCACCATCAGGTATTTGTCTTACTAATGGTTCATTGGTCGGTTGGTGAGTAGGTTGTGTTTGTTGTCCTGGTCCTTTACGTACTACTTCTGTTCTGGCATTGCCTTCACCTACACCTTTGTTTGGGTCTGCTTGTTTTACCCCTTGGATTACATCATCAGGTACAGATTTAACATTAAAAAAATCATCTGGATTTAAAGTATCATTACCTGTTTTAATAGTTGGTGTATCAACAGATTCAGTTACAACATCTAATACAGGTTGATATTTTTGCATGAATGTATCTTTTTTAATCATATTACCGTCTGATAATCTATAAAAATTACCTTCATCTTCTGTAATAGTTATTTCTTGTGTTGGTTTATTTACGTTAAAATACTTGTTTGGCATTATTTTATCAATTATTTTTTATCAATCGCGTTAATAATTAGCGCGCAATTTTTTAATATATAGGGTAAAAGAATAAAAAAGTTTCTAATTTATTTATAAAAAGAATAGAGTCAATATGATAAAGAAATATGAAGAATTTGTAATAAACGAATCAATTAAAGATAAAATGACAGGTATTGGTGGTGATGAAATGTTTAATCAAATAAAACCAGCTGGAATAACATTAGATCAAATAAATGATAGTGAATTAAACAATGTGGCAAAAACATTAAACGAACCATTAGATAAATTATATGTAGTAGGTCACAAAGTTGTAAGACCATTAACTCATTATTTCGATAAAATATTAACAAACAATGAAAAAGATGCTGAAATAGTTCCATGTGAAGGTGATAGAGGTGGTAAATGGTATTGTTTCCCAGAATTAAAATTTGCATATAGATATGCTGATAGTAGCATCGTAGAATGGGTGTTATCAGAAAAAACATTTAATAACTAATGATTAAGAATTATAATGACTTTAAAAGTGACGAGTATTTATCCAATGAACGAGATTCAATGGAAAGAGAACTACGCACAAGAAAGACACAAAGGAATAATGTGAAGTATGAATTAGAAATTAATTTAGACTTAATAAAAAGACAAATATTAAATTCTATTGAACAAGGATATGATTATGTATTATCTGTTGGTAAAAGGAAAGAAGAATTGGAAAAATCAACTGAAACAGTATTCCATATTGAATTTGAAGATGAAAGATTAGGTAGAGTAAGAATATTTAAACCTAAAGATACTGCTGATAAAGGACACTATGAAGTTAATGGTGATTACTATGAAACATCAGCTAAAGATATAAGAGAATTTTATCACTTATTAAATCAAGAAATAAAAGGACAACCTTTAGTAGTTAAAGAATCTCTTAGAGATAAAATGACACCTAAAAATGATGATGAAATAGAAACTGCGTTTGAAGTGGTATTTGACCAAGCTACGATATATGCTTTAGAATGGTATCCAGAACAATTTGATGATTATTCAACTACATATGAATTTTTTGAAAAATATAAAGATAATTTTATCATGGAGATTGAAGATGGTGGTGATGTAGAAGATATAGCTAAAGATATAATTGAAGGAAAATGGTAATAAAAAATTAAAATAATAAGATGATTGAACAGTATAAAATATTTGAAAATTTACAACAGGCTAAGAAGTATTTAGCAGATCATAACATACCTGAAACAGATCCAAAATTTGTTACATTAAAAGCATTATTGAAAAATAATTTAGGATACATGGGTACTTTTACAGAATGGATGTATAAAGACAGAGAAGATTTTGATAATATCAATGATGTTTATACTAAATTGAAAAAAACAAATAATTTAGATAAACAAATAGATGAATTTGAAAAGATGGAAGATTTATATGATTATCTCCAAAATTTTGAAACAAAAAGAATTGTAGATAAAACAATTAATGGATTACCATCACACACTAAAAAATATGTTAGTGATGAATTAAGAAATTTAATATCATTGAATGTTGAATGGGCTGATCTTGTACGTAAATTTTATACTAACAAAGGTGGAAGATATAATGAACATAGTAGATTTTGGACATTACCAAAAAAGTTTAAAACTTATGAAGAATGGTTACTTGATGAAACTAAAATATATATCCAAAATTTAAAAGGAGAATGGAATCTTAAAACAATTCTTAAAAAAATTGATGAATCAGATTTAGTTGAAGGTGTAGATTTTGATATGGTAGAAAGAACACCAGAACTATTAATGTTAAGAATATACACATATAAAGCATCAAAACAAATAGGTGCTCGTCAATGGTGTATCGTAACATCCGAAAGTATGTTCAAACATTATGTAACTGACTTCGCTAACCAATATTTTGTTTGGGATTTCACAAAAGATATATCTGATGTAAGACACATGATAGGTACAACAGTATCACCAGGTGGAAAAATAACAAGTGGTCATTGGGCTGATGATTCTTCAATAAGAGATTTAGCTGTATTAGACGCATTATAATATGAAACATATACAAACATACAACGAATCCATTAGGGATAAAATGACTCCGAAAAGTCATGAAGAATTAATTGGAGCAGTTGATGGGTTTGTTAATCAAATGGAAAACAGAATCAAAGCAAAAGATGTTTTTCATTTTACTGATATGATGGATATTGTTGAATATATACAAGAAATAAAAAATATTAATAATAAAGAATTTGTTCAATTATTAATTGAAGAAGAATATATCAAACCTGATATAATTTTTAATTGGGTGTTAGGAATAACAGGAGAAGAATACGGGGATGAATATGTGACTAATGACCAAGTACAAGGACTTTTGAATGTAATGAAAAAAATATGAAACATTTACAAACATATAACGAATCCATCAGGGATAAAATGATTCCTAAAAGTGATGAAGATATTCTTAAAGGGATTAGTGACATTAATACTGCTATGATTAATCGAATTAATGATATCAATGTTATTGGTGATGATGGTGGAGAAATTCTTAAAAATATCAGATTATTATTAGATAACGGAGCTAACCCATCACATTTAAATCATACACTTTTAAGATATGTTGGTTGGTTAGGTGATTTAGATTTTTTAAAAGACTTAATAGGAAAGTATGGTGTTGGTATAAATGATGGTGAAGGTGCATTATTAAAATCATCAGCAACCGCCCTTAAACCAGAATTAATAAAATATATAATAGATAACGGCGGAGATATTAAAAAATATGGTAAAGAAGCAATAGAATATTGTATAAGCTACGCATTAAATAACGAATATACAATAATAAATGAATGTGTATTATTATTGGTTAATAATGGAGTTAGTAAAGATGTAGTAAGAAAATATTTATATAATTATGGTAGTGATAGTTTTGTTAATCAACTTATGATAGAATTAGAAGAAAAATTAAATAAAAAATATGGCAGCAAATAAATATAAAGAATTAGTATATAAAGGCAAAATCATTAAAGAAAGACACCTAATAGAAGAAGTATTAGTTAAAGAAGATATGGCTTGGTTTATTGATTCAGAAACATTTAATGCAAGATTAGAAATTGAAAACAAAACATTAATTTTTAATAGTGGTACTTGGTATAATGGTATATGGAAATTCGGAGCATGGAGAGGCGGAGAATGGAAATATGGAACATGGCAAGATGGTGTTTGGTTTAATGGTGTTTGGCAAGATGGTACATTTGAAAATGGTATTATTTTTAATGGTACATTCTTCCAAGGAACATTTATGAATATAAAAATTAGAACTACTAATCAAAATGGTTCAAGTACAAGACAAGACTTTATTGATTGTACATTACCACCAAAACCTATAACAGTATAATGATTAAAAAGTTTATTACATATAACGAATCTATTAGAGATAAGATGACACCAAAAGAATTAAGCCCTAATGGTAAAATGGTTTATAAAGCCATGGAAGAATTAGAACAGTTTGGTTTTAGAGAATACGGAATGAGTTCTAAAGATGGAATATTTGAAATTGAAGTTATAGATGAAAGTGATGAAAATAATACCATCTTTGTAACTATTGGTTATAGTGATAATCACAAATGGGTAGCAGAAGTATATTATGGTAGATCAAAAGAGATGATGGAACAAGAAGCAGAATCATGGGAAGAACTTTTAAATATGATTTTAACTGAACTATACCCCGACATTGATAACACTATTAGAAAGATAGAAAAAGAATTAAAAAGTAAAACACAAATTCTAAAGTATTTAAAAAAAGTAAAAGAAATATTATAATGAAAACAATATTATATGTCGATGATGACTTAAATAGTTTATTATTGGTAAAGGAACAATTAAAATGGATTGATCCCGATATTAAAATTATTACTGAAAGTAAGGGAGAAGATGCAATAGATACCTTCAATGAATATTGTGAAGATATTGATATGGTTATTGCTGATATACAAATACCTAATGTGAATGGTTATGACTTATTATTAATGGTTAAAAAACTAAAACCAGAAACACCTGTTATAATGGTTACAGCAAGTAATTTTATGAGAGAAAATGACTATGTAATTAAAAAGTTGGGAGCATCAGAATATTTAGTTAAACCAATGTCCAAGAAAGTATTGTCAGATATTATAGAAAAATATTAAGTGATATGTAAATTATCAATATACCCGTCTATTAAATTATTAATTAATGTTTCGAACAAATCCAAATCCATAAGATCATCAATAGTTAATCCTGTTTGTGTAGTGTAAAATTTAAGAGGGGTTACAACATAAGTAAGTTCATCGTAATTTTCATCATCAATTTCTTTTACATCAAAATCTTTATCACCATCTTCATCTTTAACGGTTACACCAACTATTATCATTTCATCTGGATCTAATGATGTATATAATTCATCATCATCAAAAAATGGTATACCTTCAAGTACAGTTGTATTATCTACGATGAAAAGATGTGGAATTTCATCTTCCACAACTACGCAACCAAAAGAATTTAAATTAGTTAAATCAAACTTATCCATAGTAGAGTTATTGATTTTACATTATATATAAAACCGATCTACTCTGATATTACTGTTTTTAAATCTAAAATATAGTTAACTAAGTGAACCAAAGGGTCTAACGTATCATT
>Ga0307928_10001902_pt1 | contig 15916 bp, 20 predicted proteins | sample AceLakmetagen232_FD_201815 | JGI IMG/M metagenome (GOLD analysis project Ga0307928, IMG submission 201815) | Saline water microbial communities from Ace Lake, Antarctica - #232 | ecosystem: Environmental > Aquatic > Non-marine Saline and Alkaline > Saline | place: Antarctica: Ace Lake... | reverse complement strand
TGGAGTACAAGCTAATCTATTGCTTAAGAATACTAAGATAATTGAGCTTAAAACAGTTATACAGGCCAAAACAGTTAAAAAGCTGGATCACAATAGAGCCATCGCCATAGCCCTCCTCAACGAAGCCCTGGCAATGGCCCGCGATAAGAAGGACAATCAAGGCATAGTATCCGCAACAAGGGAGCTTAATGCCATCAGCAACTTACATAGTAGCACGCTGCACACCGACAGCACGGAGCAGGCCGAGCTTGACGCTAAGAGTACTGAGGAGGCCAACAGACTGGCTAATATCCGGCTAAGGACAGGCTAAGCCTATCAACCAAGCTACTGATTAGCTCTCAGACTTCATAGCAGGCCCGTGGCGCGGCTAAAAGGCAAGCGGGGTAGTTTGGTAGGGGTAATGGATTAAAATGGCAGGGGGGGGCAATAAGAAGCGATAACCCCCATTGGGGGCGGGGGGTGCTTATAGTACCTTCCCCTCCAAGCTTTGTACCAACTTTAGAGTTCTGGACAAGTGCGAGATAGATATGTTAAATTAGGCAAGCCGTTTTTGGTATCATAAACAGCGATTGTCTCCGAATACACGGGGAAACACTTTTATTATTAAATACCGTATGTTAATTTAGGTAAGTCTTTATTTTAGGAAAGGATTCTTAGATGGGCGGACGATGGCATGTTTCATTGCAACAGATTTTAAGTGAATATACAAAGTTAAAATATGAAATGATTATAGTAAGTGATACCGCTGAGGATGCCGTTAAGGGTGTCTTAGAACATACTTACGAGATTGATGTTTTCACTAAACTGTTACCGCATAAGGTTTTGCATGTAATTAGGTGGTCTTAATTGGATAATCGGTCAATCATATTAACCGAAGGAAAGGATTCTTAGATGGACAATAAAGGTACTCCCAAGCAAAGGGCTATAGTATGGCTTGAAATGGTATTGGGTGTAGATGGAACTGAAACAAGGAGTAGGCGAGCCATGACAGAAGAGGCTCTTCGTGAGATTAAGCTTATTACTGAGTTGCACGAGGAAATAGATAACGACTTAAGACCGAGGAATCATTCTTAATGCCAGACCTTACCCCAGAACAAATTGCTTCGGTCAACCCAGGCTATTGGGCTATATTGAACAAGATACGCCTTCAGGCGGGTTTGTTTACATTTGATGGCCGAGAGTACCAATTAGAGCCAATGAACTCCACAGCGAGGCGTGTGTGCTATCTAAAGGCAGCTCAGAGCTTTGGTGCTACCGAGATGGAAGTACTTAAAGACTTACATGGCATGATAATGAAGAAGTACAAGTTAGGTGTTGCTCATATCTTTCCTACTAACGATGAGGTTGGCGAGTTTAGTAAGAGCAGATTTAAGACTTTAATAGCTAATAACAAGATTTCGATAGGCAAATACGTCAAGAATGCTTCTGGCTCGACTGATACTACATCTTTGAAGAATGTAAATGGTGGTATGTTATTTCTTCGTGGTGCGAGATTGAGCCAGAAGGTTGGCGATTCTGCCGAGAGTACAAGTTCTAAGACTGCCGGCTTTTCATGTGACAAGTGTGTCTTTGATGAAGTTGATTATATGGACACAGATGTAATTGAGAAGTACAAGGGTAGGATGGGAGATAGTCCTCACAAGCATGAGGTTTATCTTGGAAATCCTTCTCACGAAGATTTTGGAATTGACCTTCTCTTTAAGCAGTCTGACCAGCGATATTGGTTTAGGAAATGCAGTTGCGGTCATTGGACATGTGCTGAGTTAAGTTTTCCTCAGTGTGTTAAGATACGGGAAGATGGAACTGGTTATATAGGTTGTGATAAGTGTGGTAAAGAGGTTTTAATGTGGGCTGGCGAGGGTTCAGCCGAGTGGGTTCCTAAATTCCCTGAAAAATCTGATTACATGCACGGATATATGGCTTCTCAGCTAATGAGTCCGAGAAACGACCCTGCCGAGATATTAGAGGACTTTATAAACCCTCCTCTTGGTAACTTGGCTGACGTTTACCGATTGAGACTTGGCAGGCCATATTCAGCCAGAGAAGATAAGTTAAGGAAGTCAGACGTATTAGCTAATTGTGGTGGTGATTTTCCGTCGATTAAACATAATGGCCCATGTGCAATGGGCGTTGACGTAGGAAAGAGATACCATGCTGTCGTCATTGGGATTAAAACTGGCAAGGACTCACACGAGCTACTTAGGACGGTCAAGGCCGACGGCTTCCAAGAGGTTCGTGCTTTGGCTAAGAGGTATAACGTAAAGAGTACAGTAATTGACATTGGCCCATATTACGAAGCTGCGAGAGAATACCAGAAGGCATGTAACCAAAAAGTTTACCTTTGTGAGTACAAAGATACTCAATCTGTAGACGAGATGTTCAATGAGAATAACGGCGAGGTCAAGGTAAACCGAACAGCTATTTTTGACAAATCACACAGGTTACTGACTAATGGGAGCATAAGACTCGCTTGCCAATGCCCTGAGACCGAGGAATTTGCAAGGCAATGCTGTAATTGTGCCAAGTTCGAGGAAACCGATAAGCGTAAAGGCACGATAGTTTTCAGGTATAGAAAAACAGGTGACAGGATGGACGATTTAAGAAGTGCTTTGAATTATTACCTTATAGCGTCAGGTGGCCATCGAATAGGCTACGCAAAGGAATATATTAAAGCGAGTGCATTTGGTAATACAGTTCAGAGTGATTACGATAGGATATAAAAGATGACAGCAGAAGAAGTAATACAATTAAGGAACAGGGAGCTTTCTGCTCAAGGAAATATACGCAATCTATGGCAACAGACCGCAAATAAGCTATATCCTTACGTTCAGATAGATTCTACTTACGAACCGGGCTCGATAAGGACTACGGAGGTTTACGACCAAACGCCACTGCTTGATTCTGAGGATATGGTATCTGGATTAAAACAGATACTATTCCCTACTGGTCAGCCGTTCTTTGCAATTAAAATTTTCAGTAAAAGCGATGCTTCTCAGCGATACATTTCAATGCTAACAGAAAGAGCGCATGAGGAAATCTTTAGTTCTAATTTTATAACTGAACTTGACGAGGTTTTAAGGTCTTTAATTATCTTTGGCCCTGCAAGTCTATATTCAGAATGGACTCCAAAGACAGGACTAAATTACAAGAACTGTGTATTGGGGTCTTATCAATTTATAGAGAATAGCAAAAAATTAGTAGATGGCATAGTCTTAACTGTTAAATATACACCAAGACAGGCAATAGAGGAGTTCACAGAGGAAAAAGTTGGTAAAGATGTCATAGAAGCGTCTAAGGATACTAAGAAACAAAACGACTTATTTAGTTTCATTTACTGCATAAAGCCAAGAGATATAGTAAATCCAAATTTATCCACAAGTTTCTCAGGTAATATGGCTTGGGAAGAGCAAGTAGTTAATGAAAAAGAAAAGTTAATCGTATATGAAGGCGGCTATGAAGAATTCCCATATCATAGCGCAAGATGGAAGAGACCCGCAAACGAGAAGCATGGTAGAGGAATAGGAACAGAAATCCTACCACAGATAAAAGTTTTAGAAAAAACTATGCGTAACTGGATTGACGTTGGTAATAAGTGGGCCAATCCTGCTATGGACGTATTATCTTCTTTCGATGGGCCATACAGAGTAACGCCAGGTGCTAAAAATATAGTTAGAGAACTACCGTCAGCTAAAGCAGTTGATCAAGCACTTAATGGTAATTTTCCAATCACAGAAGAATCATTAGACCGTCAGCAAGCAATAGTTGATAGGGCATTTTTCAGAGATGCTTTTTCTCCATTAGAGAATCTTACTGGAGACAGAAGAACTACTTTAGAAATTAGGGAGCGCATTAAACAGACATGGCATAAAATAGGCCCACCAATAGCAAGGGTATGGTATGAACAGTTAGATAAGTGCGTAATGAGAAGTATTTACCTATTGATTCGCAACGGAGTAATTGAACAGCCACCAGACGAACTCCAAGGAAAAAGTTTTGGTCTTGAATTTGTAGGGCCATTTGCTCTTGAACTTCGTAGCCAACAGGCAAAGGCATTCAGGGAATGGGCGGCATTTGTTGGTGAAATGGAAGAAGCATTTGAAGGTTCTATCGACAACGTTGACCCTGACGACGCTATTATGCGAATGGGTAGAACATTTGGTGTCAATTCGGAAGATATGGCGAGCGAAGAAGAAAGAGATGCTAAGAGACAGCAAAGAGCCGAACTTCAACAGCAACAGATGGCTATGCAGGCTGCGCAGGTTGCCGGACAAGCAAATCAAGGATTAGCGAAAGCGCCTGAGGATGGTTCACCCGCAGCAGCGTTAATGGAGCAGTAATGACACGACAAGAAATAATTGAACAGAGAGTAAGAGACTTTACGGAATCTTTCACGGGTTCAGGTGAAAGAACTCTTAAAGAGTTATCTGAGTTTTGCCTTGAAAAGAGGTCAACTTTTGTTGAAGATTCTGCAAGAAAGAGCGACTTTAACGAAGGCGCACGTTCAGTAATATTAGAAATCAGGCATTGGCTTGATTACGATTTATCAAAATTTAGAAAGGAAGAAAATGAGTAATACAGGATTAGCTGGAACCGCAATTGCGACTACTCCAGCCCCAACAATGTACAAAGAAGTTGAACAAGCCGAGAACGTTGCAAGAGGATACGTAGAAATCATAGAGATTATTGCCTATGACTTCGTAAAAGAAATCGAAAACGAAATGGGAAAGAAAGTGAAGATTGAAAAAGGTAGAGAACCTTATTTCTGCCAAGATAGTGAAGACGCTATGATTTTTAGCGAGAATAACCCAAAAGTAAGAACAGAAACATTTACTATACAGGTAAGAAAGTCTACTGCTAAGAAATACATTGATTCAAAAAGAAACATGAAGGCTTTTGAGGAGGCTAAATAATGGCTGACTTAATTGTAACTCCAGAAGTAGCACCAGAGGTAACGCCAGAAGTAACGCCAGAAGTTACTCCGGATGCCACACAGTACTTCGGTACTGATGGTGCATTGAACGAAGGGTGGAAATCTACACTACCGGAAGACATTAGAGACGAAAAGTCATTAGATGGGTTCAAGACCATACAAGATCTTGCCAAGTCTACTGTTATGACAAAGAAGATGATTGGCAAGAACACTATGGCGGTTCCGAGCGAAACATCTACTCCGAGCGAATGGGAAGAATACTTCAAAGCCGGTGGAAGGCCTGATACCGTTGAAGATTATGGTCTTAAAGCACCGGAAGATTTCCCACCAGAATTAGTAGACCAGATGTTTCCTGCCGATAGAATGGCTAAATGGCAGGAGAGATTCTTCAAGGGCGGAGTTAGTAAAACTGCCGCAGATGCGTTTATTGCAGAATTTGCTAATGATATGTTGGTTGATATACAAGGTGTTAATCAAGCGCAAGAGAATCAAAAGGCAGAACTATTGAGTAATCTATCTACTGAATGGGGTGCTGCTATGGAACAGAAAAAGCATCTTGGAAATATAGCGATAGAAGAAGGTACTGGCGGCGACGAAGATTTTAAGGAACGCCTTACACAGAAGTTTGGCAATGACCCAGACTTTATAAAATACTCATCTAATCTTGGCGGTAAGTTCTCAGAGGGCAAGTCTCCTAACCTTACAAATGTTCCAACTCCAGCAGACCATCAAGATTCAATAGATGCTCTTATGGCAGACCCACTTTACACAAGTGGTTCGCAACAGCAAAGAATGAAAATCGCAGATAAGATTATGGCGATAAGAAAATTACAAAAACCCGAAAAAGTGAGTACCTGAAAAGGCCACCAATAGGGATGCAGTAGAAGTCGGATTAGCCTTTCAAGGCCCCGGAAAGAATAGGAAGAACCTGCTCGTTGTAGATTATTTTTCCGAGGTAACAATAATTTTTTTGAAAGGCTAAAGCAATGTCACAACAGATACCAATTGCCTTTGTCGATCAGGTCAAAGCAAACATTCTTATGCTATCGCAGCAAAAACCTGCGAAGTTGAGAATGTCTTGTCGGGCTGAATCGGTAGTAGGCGATACGATGTATGTTGAAAGACTGGGCCCGAAAGATGCTCAACCCCGTGGCGCACGTCATGGCGAGACACCAATTTCGGACGCAGACCATACAAGACGTAAATTAACAATGGTTGACTATGTAGTTCCAGCAGATATAATCGACAAACCAGATAAGCTGAAAATGCTTATCGACCCGCAGTCTCCTTATGCACAGAATCAGGTATTCTCTTTGAATCGCCAGATTGATGATGTCGTAATCAGCGAATTAGGCAATGTAGTTTATGGTGGACACGCTGGTGGAACAACCATTAATAATTACGATGTTGGTGAATGTCGTCTTATCGAATCAGACGGAACTATTGCAACAGCAGGTAGCGATTGGAGTGACACAACCGAAACTCCTCTTACAATCGCTAAATTGCTCACTTGCAAACAGCTTCTTGACGATGCAGAAATAGACGAAAGCAGACAGAGATATTTCCTTTGTAATCCTTACAACCTTAATCAGTTAATGAATACGACTGAGGTTAAGAGTGCTGATTACAATACAGTGAAAGCTCTGGCTCAGGGTTACGTTGATACCTTTATGGGATTCAAATTCATTAAGTCCACAAGACTTAGTGCTGACGATACCGATACTGGTGCAACAAAATGTTACGCATTCGCACAGGATGCTATCGTGCTTGCAGTTGCCGAGGAACCTACCGTCAGTATTGACGTTAGACCCGACCTGCTAAACAGTACTCAGATATTCTCTACACTGAGTATTGGCGCTACACGAGTAGAGGGTCCCGCAGTTGTCGGCATTACGCTTGACACCGCATAATTGAAAGGATTAAATTATGAGTAAACATGGAACATATCCAAATAATCCTATCATATGGCCTGCGGTTCCTGTAGACCATACAGGTGATAATAACCTGGGATATTACGCTACGGAAACCACGCAGAGATATGCGTGGGGAACTCGTGGTATGACTTGGGACGGGAAAGTATTTAGGTATGCTCGTTCCAAGGACACTATATATGCTGGCTATGGTGCAGTAAATGGCGCGTCTGTAGATGTGTCTGATTTAATTAACTCCAATATGAAAACAGCTATTGTAGCTGGCGACAGGTCTGTTTATATGACTATTGCCGCTGCTGAAGGCTATGATAATGGCGCAATAGCTGAAGATGAGCTTGTTGGTGCGATGTGTGTCATTGGTCATGGCGTCGCGGCTACTACGGAAACTCGCACTATAATCGGTAATGAAGCTTGTGTAGCTGGTGGAGACGACATAATGATTTATGTTGATTTTCCATTCGCTCTCGCGCATGCAATTAACATGATGGAGATACCGCTTAATCCTTATGGCTATCTCTTGAAACCCAACAACACGATTGCATCTGTTATGGGTGTACCTAATGTCGTAGCTACTACAGGCCAGAATCTTTGGCTTCAAACATGGGGTTTATGTTGGATGGTGCCTGGTGGCGGAGATGCTACTCCTGGTGATGCTACTGCTGACAGAATGGCATATTTTGTTAGTGATGGTTCTATCAATGGTGGCGGTGCAGTTACTATTGAAACTGGATTGCAACCTGCTGGCTTTATCACAGACTCTACTGAAGGTAGTACAGGCACAATGCCTATGGTAATGTTACAGATTAGTATTTAATTTTAATAGACTTGGGCGGGAAACCGCCTGAGTCCTTTTTTAAGAAAGGCTTTATGATGGCAAAAGAAAAAGAAGAAAAGAAAAAATTAACAGCAGATGAATATCAGGCCCAAAGGTATAAAGACAGATGCAAATCTTAAATAGAGCAAAGAATACCGAGATGGATATTATACCACTTGGTGAATCTAAAAAGAACGTTAAAGAAGAAGCCAATAGACGAACTTGGAAAGCTGGTTATACCGATAGAGATGGACAACCAAAGAGAAGTAATGGTGCAGGAAAGGGCGATGATTTCCGACCCTGCGATAAAAAGAAATATGACGAAAACTATGCTCGTATCTTCGGGCACAATTAAGGAGTTTTATTATGGCAGACTCGACACAAAATGAATCAGTATGGGGGTTTATCTCTTATGCTAAGAATAACCCATACGGAACAATAAGTGGTGCTCAGTGGGACGACATTGAAGATATGGCGTCTATGTATCTGACTGTAAACTATACCGCTATGAACGATACGGCAACAGCAGCAGATCCAGAGTCTTACGGTGCAGCGGCGGCAGTTCCAGCACCCGATAATGCTGGCGCTGGTTTAGTTGATGCTGGCGGTACTGTAACTGTTACACCAACAGCTAATGCATATGCTGGTGCAATGTATCCACAAAGAGGTTATGGAGGTTAATTATGGCTATTACAACACCAATTATAATAGATGAAACTGGCCAGAATATTGTCAACGGTGGCTACTGGTCTGTGAACAACGACGAAGATGACGGAACACCTGCGGTTGCTTTAAAAGCGGCTACTGGTGCTGGTACGGCTCTTTATCTTACCCATGTAACCATGAGTGGTCAGCTTACTGACGTTGCTGTCACGCTTGAAGATGAAGATGGGACAGTTCTCTTTGGCCCGATTACTCTACAGGCCGATGGAGATGGATTGTTTACTAAGGACTGGAAATACCCTCTCAAAATTACTGACAATAAAGGTCTTTCTGTGAGTGCCACTAATGGAGTTGCGTTCACTGTTTACGTTGAAGGCTTTACTGGTCAAAAACCAACTACTTAGGAGATATAATGGCAGGCTCAGAACTTGAAAGGCCGTTGACGGGCGATGAATCTATACCTATCGCAAGAACTGCGCATTGGGCGGTAAATAATGACGAAGATGACGCTAATACTGCGCCAGTTCTAATCAAGGCTGCGCCAGGCGCTGGTAAAGCGTTGTATCTGACGAATATAGTCATTAGTAAGTCAACGTTACTTGCTGACCAAAGTATTACGCTCGAAGACGTTGACGGAAATGTTTATTTCGGCCCAATGTTTTTAATGGATTTAGGTGGCTCGCTTTATAAGAAAGATTTCCCGAAACCGCTAAAGTTTGCTGACAATCTCGGAATATACGTCAACGAAAGTGTTGGCGGCAAAGGCAGTGCGTTATTGATTTACATAGAAGGTTTTACTGGACAGAGCCCGATAGGTTAATACTATGGAAATAAAAGACAAATGTGTGTTCAATGCCAAAGCAGACCAGTGTACGTTTCGTACTCAAACAAATGGCGACCATGTAACATTTAGCAAAGGTATTCATATAGATGCTGAAAATGCAGCTGCATTTGCGTATATGATTCAAATGGGCAAAGAACTAAAAATAGTAGTTAAGGAGGCATAATGGCGATTAGTAACACAAAAATCCTTAACATGGCATTGGGAAGAATTAGTTCTAAGCGAATAAACAACTATGAAGATGCTGACGAAAACTCTCCGCAGGCTATACAAGGAAGACTTCATTTTGAGCAGACAAGAGATTCATTAGTTGAGTCTTATTGGTGGAGATTTGCTTCTGGTAGAGCTACGCTTTCAGCTTCACCAGACACTCCCGATTCTGAATATGACTATCAATTTATTCTTCCCACCGATTTTCTTGCAATGAAGTCAATATATGAAGATAGACACTCTGACGAAAATCTAAGGTCTTATGCACTTGAAGATAAGATGCTCTTAACCAATGAAGACGAAATGAAAATAAAGTACATTAAGAAAGTAACAGACCCAACGAAGTTTAGCCCGTTTTTTGTGGAAGTATTAGTTTTAAGTCTTGCCAAGAAGATGCTACCTGCCCTTGCTGGTCAAAACACAAAACTGACAAAGGATATTGGTGATGAATTGAGACTGTTAATTCCAACAGTTAAAGCTCACTCTGGGCAGCAAACTAACACAGAAGGTCAATACAATTTAGAAACCTGGAATGATGCGAGATATACTTAATGGCAAACGAAGTTAAATTTGGGTATAAAACAGGTGAAACGCTAACATTTTCTGCATTTCAGCCTGATGGTACTGCCAGAGGAGCAGCCGATCAGAACTTACCTGAAATATTAGCCACTGGTTACTATACCGCCACACCTTCGACCGCTTTGGTCTCTGGCGACGTTGTGGTAGTTAATGACGGTACATACAATGTCGGTTTTGGCGAATATCAGACAGGTGTTAATTGTGAGCTTATTGAAGGTTCTGACTTTACAGATACGCTTATTGGTGCAGACGGTGATACTCTTGAAAGTATATCTGACCAAGTTGACACAGTTCAACAGCAGGCTAATACAGTATTTAATGTTTATGGGCCAGGAGAATAAATGGCAAATCTTAGTGTAATATCTCTAAATTCTGGTAAATTTACGACATTGATAGATGTAAGGTCTGATATAGAAAAGTTTCCAGCTGGCTGTAGGATTATTAACAATATGATTCCTTTGATTTACGGGCCAGTAACACGAAGACCTGGTACTAAATATATTGCTGGCGTAGAAGACGATGACGTTAAATCAAGAATGGTATCATTTATATATTCAACCACAATAGCCTATAAGTTAGAATTTAGTGATAAGATTCTTAATGTATATTACGAAGATAGTATAATAGAGGGTGATATAGTAACACCCTATCTTGAAGCTGATTTATTCCAGCTACAAATCAAACAATCTGCCGATGTTATGTGGATTATACATCCGTCATACGCACCAAGAAAATTGTCAAGAGTTTCGGCTACAGATTTTACGCTTTCCGAAATTGAGTTTGAAAAAGGGCCGTTCATTGAAAGAAATGATATAGCAGAAGATGATGGCGTGACAATGGCTGTTACTGGCTATGATATCGCTCAGGCAACACTTGGTGATGCTGGTGCTGGAACATTTACAATATCAGGCGAAGGCGATTTGTCGAGTCTATTTCCAGCAAATAAGACATTTTACGTTGGCTCTTCCGCAGGTAACGCAGGTGCATATACAGTAAGTCCAGATACAGACGTTTCTTATGCAGCACCAGTTTTTACAATTACAGCAGCGGAAGAAGTTACAACAACAACTACCGCTGGTCAGATAATGGTTGACGACGGCACTGTAACATTAACAGCTTCGGCGGCAACATTCACAACTGGAACATCAGGCCACACAGACGCACTATTCAAACTAACCCACAAGAGAGCGAAGACCGTAACAAAAGGTAGCGGGACTGCCGTTGGTATTATAGGCGAACCAATAGAGGTTAAGGGTGCATGGTCGTTTAACACAACTGGACATTGGGACGCTACTGTTGAAATACAGAGAATGGAAGATGGGGTAAATTGGGAGACATTAAGAACTTACGTGTCTACCGTAACCGCCGGAGTAGGGTCGAGAAACATACAGAAATCTGACATTGAAGAAGCCGATGGAGTTAAGTACCGAATATACATATCTGCTTTCACTTCTGGCACTTGCGTTGCAGATTTCACTGTAGACGAAAGTACACAAGATAGCATCTTTAAGATAACCGCCACAGCGTCAACAGTGTCAGCAACGGCAACGGCTATAGTTACAGCACCAGAAAACGGAACTACTAAGCGTTGGGCAGAGGGTGCATGGTCGGCAGTAAGGGGTTATCCGTCAGCGATAACGTTCTTCGCGGAAAGAGCAGTATATGGTTTTACAGACGAAGACCAGCAAGATATATGGTTAAGTCAAACCGGTGAGTTTGAAGATTTTGAGGCTGGCGTAAAAGACGCTGATTCATTTGCTGTGACACTACCAACTGCAAATAGGGGTCGATGGTTAGGTTCTCTTGAGACTTTAGCTGCTGGTACTGCTGGAGATGAATGGAGAATAAAAGCGCCTTTAGATGAAGCACTTACTCCTACTAATTGGGACATGAAAAAACAAACAAATTACGGTAGTGCTAATATACAGGCACTTGAAGTAAACGAGGCAATTCTATTTGTAGACTATGTTGCTCGCAAGATTAGAGAATTTACATTTAGCGATAATAAACAAAAATATGTATCGCCTGATTTAACCGCATTAGCAGAAGATATTACATCAGGCGGTATTACGAGTTTAGCAATACAGAAGAACCCAGACTCGATTATATGGTTTACTATAACAGACAGTCCTTATCTCATATCAATGACTTACGAGAGAGAACAAGATGTGGTTGCTTTTGCTAATCATCCTTTAGGTGGTAGTGGAATCGCTGAATCTGTTTGCGTAACGCCAAGTACAGATGAAGATATTGTTACATTAACTGCGCAATTTACAATAGATGGGGACACAAAAAGATACATCCTTGATATGCAACCAAGAGATTGGGGTTCAACTACAAGTGCAACAGATTCGTTCTTTGTAGATGCTGGAATAGTTGATACTGGTGGAGACGTTACCATAGACGGATTAGACCATCTTGAAGGTGAAACTGTTACTGTTCTAGCCGATGGCGCAGTTCAGGCAAATAAAGTAGTTAGTGGCGGAGAGATAACCATAGACGAAGCTGCCGATAGGGTAGTTGTTGGATTACCTTATACCTATCAAGTAAGTCCAATGAGATTAGATGTCAATACGCAGACCGGAACGACTTTAGGCAGTATAAGGAACATTTCAAAACTCGATATTAGTTTCTTTGCTACTGGCAATGCCAGATTTGGCGATGGTATTGACACTTACGATATAGACTGGCGAACCACAGAGCCTTATGGTTCACCGCCAGACTTATTTACAGGATTCAAGGAAGCGCAATTCGACGGTGGATTTACCACTGAAATGAATATAGTTATTTCAGGATCTGATGCTTTACCATGCACAGTTAGGGCAATTGTAGCCAATATAGATTAAATAGGAGATTCCATGACAGTTTCTAATCAAACAAACAGAATATCAGCAGTAGGCAGTGGCGCGATTGGGCAAGAGGTAGCAATTGCTTTTCCGTACAACGCTACAAGTGACTTAGTTGTAATTAGTAGGGTAACTGCAACTGGCGTTGAGACCACGCTTATTGAGACAACTAATTATACTCTTACTGCCGCAAGCGAAAGTGGGGGTACGCTCACTACCGTTACTGCCGTAGCTGCTACAGCAGAAATTCATATTATTCGTGACACTCCAAACACACAGGTTCTTGACCTTGAACAGGGTGGAAGTTTTAATGCCGAGAACATAGAAGATGCTCTTGACAAAAGCATTAAACTAACAATAGAAAACACAGATACCTTAGATAGGTCTTTAGTATTTCCAAAGACTGACCCAACAGCTTCAATAACAGACCTACCTACGTCAATAGATAGAGCAGGTAAGTATTTATACTTCGATGCTTCGACAGGCGCACCAACGCCAGCCACGCTCGCCTCAGTCGGTTCAGCAACAATAAGCACATTCGGTGCTACTTTAATAGATGACGCATCAGCGGCAGCCTCACGCAACACATTGGGCTTGTACGCAGACGTTAAGGGTCACGGCGCAAAAGGCGACAATGTAACAGACGATACGGCAGCTTTTCAGGCGGCAATAGACACAGGGCTTAATGTTTACATCCCTAAGACGGCAACAGGCTATAAAATAGATGGCACGCTTACTATATCAACTCATGGCCAAAAGATGTTTGGTGACAGTTCCAGTGGTGCTACTCCATATAGCTTATTGATTGGAGATACCACAAACGACCCGATAGTACAGGTTAGTGCATGGTATGTAAGTCTTGAAGATTTTGCTGTTCAGAATGCAGTTACAGGAATAGCTATTGGCACTGTTGGCCCCGATGTAAAGGCTGGCAATCCTATATTAACAAACATAAGAACAAAAGATTGCACTACCGCTGGCGTTCACGCTGTTTATGGTAATAGCGGAAGGGTGTATGGCTTTACTGATTCCGGTAGCGGTAAGGCTTTTTGGTTGGAAGATAATGCAAGTTCAGGGCTTGGTGTAACAGATGACCCAAGTGCATGGTTCTTCTTCGGCGCAAGAGCCAAAAGTGCTACAACTGGTTTTGAGATTGGAACTAATAATAATTACTTCGTTGGCTCGACAGAATCATGTAATACAGGACTTATATACAAAAGTACAGCTTTAAGAAATTTTGCATGGCTACACGACGACAGGGGAGCAGTTGGAATAACCCAAGTTCCATATAACAATGAAGGTTCTCGTAACAACCATTGTATGCTTACTGGCACAAATGCAGCGTCTGGCACTATGTCCGGTTGGTGGTACGGTACAGCACCTGTTCAGTATATGCTTGATGAGATGATAACAAATACCGCTACTGAGGCGATGACTGGAACAGAAGAAGCTACATTAATAGGCTTTCAGACATTTACAACAGTAACAAATACGGATAGTGCAGGAATATTAAATATCACAAAACTTGATTCAATAGACAATGAGTCACAGTCGAAGTTCTTCTACTTTCCAGCGGCAAATACATACCAAACTACTGTAGTTTTAAACGATCCAGCAACATATACTTTTCTTTCAACTAACCAAACTGATTCCACAAAATACAAGGTATTCGTAACTGGAACGGCACAGTTATTTGAGATGACTTATGTTGGCGATTCTAAGTTTAGTTTTAGAGAGGTTGGCGGTGAGCTACCTTATAATGATAATACTATTACATCAACAGCTACATTAGCAGTAGACACACAGTTAAAACACAACACGATTATAACCTTTACAAATGCCGGAGCGTCGTATGATTATACACTGAGCGACTGGGATGATTGTAGAGTTGGTCATACTGTGTATATTTACAAAGGTGTTACGACTGGTAATGTGGTCTTGAAAATAACCGATGGTACATTCCCTGACGCTACTACTCAAGTAACTCTTATGGCTGGTACAGAATATGCGATTAAACTGACGAAATTAGTAACTGGTGCAACTTCAATAGTTGGCTATGAAACTCTAAATGGTAGTAGCGAAACAAGAACTGATACGATTGCAGTTAGTAACGCTGAAATACAAGCACTTGCGGCTACTCCAAAAGAATTAGTAGTTGCTCAAGGCGCAGACAGATATATTGAGTTTGTCGGTGCTACTCTTATTCTCGACTATGCAACGGCAGCTATCGATGACGCTGCGGCAGATGGCAATTTAATCATAGGGTACATAGATGAAAGTGGCATAGCAGCTTCGCAGGATATTGAGGCCGATGGCTTTATAGATATGGCCGCAGATACAATAACAAATGCAATACCTAAAAAAGACGCTATAACAGCAGCGGCGGCTGAGTCGGTCAATAAAGCATTGGTTTTGTATAATGACGCAGCCGAATATACCGTTACTGGTGGTGGCGCAGGTGTCGTGAGGGTTAAGATAACTTATAGAGTTCATACTTTAGGGCTGTAATGTTAACAGAAGAACACGATATAGACCTTAGCTTATTATCTGAGCATTTTGTTGAATGCGGAGACTATACGAAAGATGTTATACTTCAGGAATTGGAATATTGGCGAGGCATTACTGACTTTCTAGTAATTGTGTCAGGTTATCCCAATAATGTTGATGGTTTTATTATTGGTTATCGCAGCAGGAATTCTTTGTGGATGTCTCAAGTATGGAGAAAAGCTGGTACTGATTTACAGACTAGCAGAAAAGCACTTGCACTCGCTAAGGAATGGGCGAAAGAACATGGAATGACAAGTATAACAGGTGAGACAGATAGAACACAAATGAAAGCTATGGAGCGATATGGCTTTAAAGAAGAATCAATTAATATGAAAGCGATACTATAATGGGAAAAGGCGGAAAGCCAGTTAAGACACCACCAATTGCACCACCAGAGGCAATACCAGATGTAAGCCCAGAGACAGAAGAACAGGCCCGCAAGAAACGTCCTCGTGGCAGACAGGAAACATTCTTAACTGGAGATTTAGCACCTGAAACAACGAAGAAAAAGGTTTTGGGTTGATGGTTGAATTGACCGAAAGACAATTCTCATAA
>Ga0307928_10001900_pt1 | contig 15917 bp, 18 predicted proteins | sample AceLakmetagen232_FD_201815 | JGI IMG/M metagenome (GOLD analysis project Ga0307928, IMG submission 201815) | Saline water microbial communities from Ace Lake, Antarctica - #232 | ecosystem: Environmental > Aquatic > Non-marine Saline and Alkaline > Saline | place: Antarctica: Ace Lake... | reverse complement strand
GGGCATGAGTGACCTCGAAGCGCTTGAGGTCACGGTCAACACCGACCGCCAGGCAGCGCTGACGAACTACAACTTCCTGCTCAATGGCGCGACGCCGAGCCATGCGATCCTCGCGAAGAGCACACTGAGCCCCGATCAGCGCAAGCAACTTCGCGATGGCTGGACGGCGCTTCAGTCCGGCGCGAAGAACGCAGGGCGCGTCGTGACCATGAGTGGCAGCGACTTCGAGATCATCCCGCTGGGCACCACCCCGCGCGATGCGCAGTACCTCGAACTCCGCAAGCTCAACCGCGAGGAAATCTGCGCGGCCTTCCAGGTGCCGCCGAGCATCGTCGGCATCTTCGAGTATGCGAACTACGCGAACGCCGTCGAGCAGCGCAAGCAGTTCTGGAGCGACACGATGAAGCCCCGCATGATGCGCTTGGCGGGTGCGATCAACGAGCGCAGCGAACTCTTCGGCTTCGATAGCGGCAAGCTCTACGTGGACTTCGACTTCAGTGACGTGGAGGCGCTGCAGCCGAACCTCGCGGAGCTTGCGAGCACTGGCGCGATCCTGATAAGCAGCGGCCAGTGGACTGAGGATGAGGTGCGCGAGCGTCTGCACGGGCTGCCGCCGAAGGAGCAGGAGGAGCAGCCTGCGGCTGCGCCGATCCCGCCCGCGCTGGCTGCCGCACAGGAGGAGCCTGCCGAGGAGCCCGAGGAAGACGAGAAGGGCACGCGCCCCGTGCTGATGCTCAAGTCGGAGGAACCCGCCGAGGACAAGGCCGAGCTGCGCCGCAAGTCAGTCTGGACCGCGCAGCAGGGCTTCCAGGCACCCTTCGTCGAGCGCATCGGCGGCATCATCAGCGAAGTCTACGCTGGCTTCGCGGAGGAGGTCGTGGCGAACATCCGCGCGGACCTCGCCAAGGGCTACAAGGCCACGGAGCCTGCGCTTGAGACGATCCTCTTCGATCTCACCGCGGCGGGCAAGGTCATCCTGAAGAAGTTGCTGCCCGAGGAACTTGCGGCCTACCTCGCGGCGGGCGCGAACGTGGTGAACCTCTTCGGCCTCGGCATCGACTTCGACGAGGCGAGCACAACCGCCGAAGCCTACTACGCCGAGAAGGCGCTCAAGATCGTCACGCTCCCTGAGACCCTCCACGAGGAGATTAGGGCAGCCATTGCCAACGTGCTTGAGAATGGCGAGCCGTTGCAGAGTGCCATTGACGCGGTAGAGCAGCTCTACGCGCAGCAGTATGGCGACGCGAACACGCCCGGTGCGAAGCGCATCGCCGAGACCGAGATGAATGACGCCTACAACGCGGCCTCCGAGGAAGCCTACGATCAGGCGGGCGTGGAGTCTACCGAGTGGATACATAGCTTCGCCTCGAAGGTCCCGCGCGACAGCCACCTCGCCTCTCATGGGCAGGTAGTGGCGCGCGGCGAACTCTTCGAGAGTGGCCTGCGCTACCCGCACGATCCTGATGGCGGCCCCGAGGACACTATCTGGTGCCGTTGCACGACCGCGCCAGTCATCGACGAAGCCGACAAGCCCGAGACGGTGCCGGTGCCGGAGGGCTACGGAGAATAATGCAAGCTACGGGGGTAGTGAAGATGAGAGTTCAGGCGAAGTTGTTTACCTACCGCAAAGAAGTTATTCGGGTTCAGTGGCCGTGGCCTGTGTATGAGCACTCAACCACATGGTTCCTCTGGCTATTCCGTAAGACACGGAAGCGGCAGTGTTGCATGGGTGTATCCATAGGGGGCAGGTTCCTCCACGGCCCCGAGTGCCCGAAGTCGAAGCTCTTTGGCGATGGCCCCGGCACGTATGAGAAGATTATCGCCTCGTACTTGGAAGACTGGCGCAAGCGCATAGATGCACGGATAGAGGAAGACTGGCAGAGCACCATGAGGGTAGCGAAGGCAACGGGCACAAACATGCCCGAGCCGCCTGATAATGATCGCGCCACGACCGTCGAGGATACATTTATCTGGGAATACCGCTGAACCAGCACCGCAGGAGGCCGATCCTGATGAAGAACCAGACCCCCGCGTATAGCCGCATCTACCCGTTCGCCGCAAGCCTCAAAGCGCTGGCCGACGAGGGTGGCGCTCGCATCATTGAGGGCATGGCGAGCACCCCGGTAATTGATCTGATGCAGGAGATCGTGCGGCCCGCGTCGATGGCAGAGGGCCTTCCAGAGTTCCTTGCCAACGGCATCATGAGTTGGAACCATGATTGGACCGAGCCGATCGGCAAGTGGACCGACGCACAGGTGCGCGAGGATGGCCTTTTCGTGCGCGGCGAATTGCTCAGCGAGGGTGACCCGCTTGCGGATCGTGTCTGGAGGCGCATCAGCGAGGGCGTAGTCAAGACCCTCTCCATCGCTTTCAACCCCAAGGGCACGAAGGACACTGCGCCCGGTCACTACGACGAGGACAGCGGCGTTTACATCTGGGACAGCATCCAGCTCAAGGAGATCGCGGTCACGCCGCTGCCTGCGAATACCGAGGCCATGTTCAGCATGGCGAAGAGCCTTGGCCTGAGCACGGACCTCCCTGCGCGCCTCGCTGCCGCGCTTCCGCTGATCGACGCGGACTGGGAGCCCACTGACGCCGCGAAGCGCCTGCGCGATGCAGGGCGCGCCGAAGCGCCCGCGTTCGCGGACTTCGTTGACGGAGAGGTCGTGGCGGTCTGGCGTGGCGTCCAGGCGGCGATGGCAAGCGCGAAGGGCCTGCGCGGAGAAGCTGACGCAAGCGCGCAGGCCGCACTCGCCACCTACTACGAGCAGCGCGAGGAAGCACTCACGGAGGACGTTACGCCGCACGAAAAGGCGGCGTTTGAAGAGCAGGAGTTCGTCCGCAATATCACGGACGCACGAGGCAAAGCCATCTCGGCAGCCAACATCGCCCGCCATTGGCAGCAGAAGGAAGGTCGAGTCCTATCGACCGCCAATAACGGCAAGGTGACTGAGGCGCGAGATGCTCTGGACGCAGTGCTGCAGGCCGATGCAGCCTCCAGGGAGAGCCGGGACCTACCGGCGCTCGCGATGCCTGAGCCGCGCCCGTCGCTCACGCTGAAACAGTAGCATCACAAACGAATGATCTGAGCCGCGCTTGCGCGGCGGGGGCCTCCGATCGGCAACGGAGGCTGTGTCATGAGCGAGAAGGAACTGGTTGCAGAGGCGTTCGGAGTGGAAGCAGACGCGGTGACTGAGGCGCAGATCAAGCGCTATGACGAGATCATCGCAGGCGCGAAGACCGAGGAACCCGTCGAGGAGTCCGTTGCGCCCGACCCCACCGAGACGAAGGACGCCGAGCTTGAGGCCATGAAGGCCGAGCTTCGCGTCACCATCGACGAGGCCAAGGCCGCGCGCGAGAAGGCAGAGCGCGCCGCCGCGCCTAAGATGCCGCTTGCGCCGACGGAGGCCACGCCTCCCGAGCACCGCGCGGCGATCACGAAGCCGCAGTTCGCACTCTCCGCCGAGGTGCTCACGCACAAGGCCGAAGAGACCACGGGCGATCCGGAGATGCGCCACCGGCTCAAGGACTTCCAGAAGTGGAACGACGAGATGATCTACCTCACGGCGATCCTCGAAGCCCGCGACAACCGGGCCGTCGATCCGCGCAGCACCGACCACTGGAAGCGCTACGTCGGTTCGCGCGGCGACTTCGGGCAGTTCGTGGACGAGTACAAGGGCTGGAGCATCGAGCCCGAGTTCGCCAAAGCCGATTTCACCACGACCACCGGCGCTGACTACCTCCCCGTAATCCTGTCGCCCGAGCTGATCGCTCGGCAGGAGTACGAGATGGGCGTCGCCAACTCCGTCCGGCAGATCGATATGCCCTCCAAGGTATTCGAGATTCCGGGCGCTGGCGCAGCGGTCGTTGTCTACAAGACGACTGAGGGTTCCGCGCCGACCCAGTCCGACACCGACGACCGCAAGGTCACGTTCACGACCTCGGACGTCAAGGGCTACTCGCGCTACACCGACGACCTCGCCGAGGATAGCATCATCGGTGTCCTGCCCCGCATCATGGACGAGCACGCGCTGGCGCTCGCCAAGGGCATCGAGTTTGGCGTGATACATGGTGACACGGACGACACGCAGGGGCAGTCGGGCAATACCGCCCAGGACGGCTACCTCTCGTGGAACCTGTGGAATGGCATCTACGCGCACGCCATCGCGTCCAGCACAGTGACCTCCGCGAGCGCCGCCCGCTACACCGGCGATATGGCACTCAAGGCGCTTGCCGGTCTGGGCAAGTTCCTCAACTCCGGTATGGTCTGGACGGCCCATCCGATCCAGGTCAGCTACATGCGCACCATGCGTGACAATTCCACGGACAAGAATTTAATCTTCGTCCCCGGTGGCGCGAACGCGTCATGGACCTCGCAGCCGTTGCTTGAGCTGCTGGGCTACCCGGTCGTCGCCTCTGGCGGTAACTCCATCACCAACGGCACAACCGGGTGCTACACTGGGACCACGGTCGATAGAACTCAGGTTCTCGCCTATAACCGGAACTACTTCGCCCTGGGAAACAGACGCCGCATGACGGTGGAGACCGACAAGGACATCACGACCGGGAAAATCTCCGTGGTCACCACATGGCGCGGAGATTTCCAAAGTCTTGCGGCAGCGACCGACACCTGTTCGACTGCCCACTACGACATCGACTACGACGCCTAGACTTGAGGCGTCCTGAACCTGTCGCACGCCGCTCCCTTCTCCTGGGCGGTCCCTGCATCCCGACGGGGGCCGCCCAGCACTCATCCCGCCCGACGAAGGGGCAGTCATGCTCATAGGCATCACGTGGAATTTCAACGAACCGGAGGAGTGCGCATGGGCCGAAGACCTGCACCCGCAGATCACAAAGGTTGGCTGGGACCCTGCGAGTATGCCCGTCTCATGGGGGCGTGGTTTCGCGCGCAACCTCCGTGATCGGTATGACTGCGAGACGGTGCTCGACCTGCGCACGGAGAACGTTCAGGAGTTCGTGGAGCGCGCGGGCGCGCATGGCGGGGGTGTCTATGACTGGTGGATCGAATGGGTGCGCGCCATCGTCGAGGAGACCGCAGGCGAGGTGCGTTACTGGGAGGTCTGGGGCGAGGCCGGGTGCCCGTATCTCGCGGGCGCGTGGCTGGATGCTGAGGTTGCCGATCCGCACCGCGACACGAACTATGCCGAGCTTCTCACGATTACGCACGAGGTCATCAAGTCCGTTGACCCCGAGGCGCTCGTGTTGATCGGCGGGAATACCGTTGACACACACAAGCGCTATTATGAGCGCGTAGCAGCCGCTACGGGCGGTCGCGCGCACGACTGGAACTGCACGCATCCGTTCTGCTTCAAGCGCGTCTGGGAGGACGTGGAGACCGAATACAACGCATTCTTCGACACACTCGCCGCCATCGACGCGCGGCATGGCGTGGCGCACCCGCTCTGCATGACAGAGTTCGGCTGGCCGACGCACCCCGGTGGTGACTTCCGCACGCGCGAGGACCTGCAGAGCTTCGTCTACGATCGCGTGCTGACGTGCTCGGAGGCGGAGGCGGCTGACTGGACGCGCCGATGCTTCGACCTCTTCCGCGAGCGCGACGTGCGCTTCTGCGTGGTGGTGGGCATGAAGGACGTGGGGCGCGGTAGCCATTGGGGCAGCCGCCTCGGCGTGCGCTGCCATGACGGCACCCCGAAGCCGATGTGGTTCGTGCTCAAAGAGGAGATCGCGCAGGCGAGGGCATCATGAGAATGGGCCTCGTCTGGCGCTTTGACGATGCAGAGGAGTGGCGCTACGCGCTGGAGCTTGCGCCCGAGTGGACGAAGTTTCCGCTTGCCGTGGACGCAGACTATAGCCAAGAGTGCGCGCTCGTGGAGCTCGCCGCGGATGCGGGGATCGCGCCGGTCATCGACCTGCGCACGAACTCGCACTCCTGGATCGGGCAGCACGCGCCGCCTGAAGCGTGGCGCTGGGACTTGGGCAACTGGCGCAATGATCGCCTCTTCGAGGGCTTCGCCGCCGAGTGCGCGAGGGTGGTCGAGCGCTTCGGCGAGTGGTGCCATGACTGGGAGGTCTGGGGCGAAGCGCCCTGTGTCTGGACGGGCAACTTCCTCTTCGAGGGCGGCAATTACACGCGGATGTTACGCGCGGTGCGCGAAGCAGTGCGCGAGGTGCAGCCGGACGCGCGGCTCTGGTTCGGCGGGCATGGCGTGCATGGTGACGTTGGCTTCTGGGAGCAGTGCGAAGCGGAGGGCGCAGGCGAACTCTACGAGGTCAACAATCTGCACTGCTTCAGCCATGATCGCGAGTGGGCCACCATCGAGACGGCCTACCGGAACATGTTCGCTCGCATCAAGGGCACCGAGACTGCGCGCGGCACGAGGCACCGCCTGTGCATGACCGAGTTCGGCTTCCCGACGCACCCTGACGGCATGGGCATCCCGTTCGCCTCGCACGTCGAGGGCAGCGTGCTCAGCGTTGACGAGGAGACCGCCGCAGAGTGGTTCGACGCATCGCTCACGATCTTCGCCGAGGAGGGCGTCGAGGAGGTTTGCGTGCTGACGCTGCGCGACGGCCCGCCTGACGCGACGCACTGGGGATCGCACCTCGGACTCTACCGCCACGATTGGACGCCGAAGCCGATGCTGGAGGTATGGAAAGCATGGCGCGAACGCTGATGGCCCTGATGATCGGGGTGATGTGCATGACGCTCGCCGAGGGGTTTGACTACGGAACCGTGACCCGAACCACGATACCAGGACAGACGGCCAGCTTCTACACGGACGCGCTGCCCGAGGACTGCCCGCTGCCGATGCGCGCCTACCGCGTGGGCTACCGCCTCGCGAAGCACGGCCTCGCAGGAGTGCCCTTCATCCTGTGGCCCGAGGACATGACGCCGCCGCAGGACACCGCCGGGTATTGGCTGGAGGTGCTCGTGCCGCAGGAGGCGGAGGGCGTCTACGAGTTCAGCGCGGGCGACTGCCTCTGCCGTGTGCAGGTGGCGGGCGTGACGGTGCCGCCTGCGAAGGCTGACTTCGGCTTCTACTATGAGCGCAGACGCTCGCCTGCCTGCTACCGAACGCCTGCATGGGAGCAGGTCTTCTACACGGACATGGCGGAGCACGGCCACAACACGGTGACCGTCTACGATTATGCGAAATACGAGACGCCCGCCACGTGGGGCACCACTGAGATCGACGAGCGGATCGACCTCGCGATGCGTTGCGGGCTGATCTCCAAGGACCATCCGGTCATCGTTCTGCCCGGTGGCATGACCCCGCAGGCTGCCCGCGAGCTGGTTGACAGCGCGCCGGAGGATTGGCCCGAGCTGCTCATCTACGGGCCGGACGAACCTGCGGCGGTGTCTATGCCGAGCGTGGCGCGCTCGATGCGCCCGTGGCGCGAGGCTGGCTTGCGCACCGTGACCGCAATCAACCGCGAGGCCGTGCAGGCGAACCCGACCGTCTTCGACGTCTGGCTGGTGCTGCACGGTGGCATTGACCGCCGCCTGCAGGCGCTCGCCGCGACGAACCAGGCGGTGCTCGCGACGTATGACCATCGCGTCAGAGGGACGAATTACAGACTGAATCGGTACTACTCCGGCGTCTACACGTGGGCATTCTACCTCAAGGCGAACTACGTCTGGGCCTACACGCACGACCCCGCTATCGGGATAACCGAGGACGCAGCGCGCATTGATATCTCAAGCGGCTACGTGCTGCCGTCGCCGCATGGGCCGCTGCCGACAGTGGGCTACTGCGGGCGCAGAGATGGTATACTGGACTTCCGACTTCTCTGCGCGGTAGAGGAGCAGTGCCCCGAGGCGGCGGACCTCCTCGCGGACCTGCGCCGTGCGGTGCCGCGCGAGAGCTTCGGCGATCCTGCCGGCTACTACTGGGACGTGCCGGACACGTATGATCCGATGGTCACGCTTGACTTCGAGGGGCTGCGAGAACGACTGGTGGAGTACCTGTGCGAGCAGACATAACGATCTTCGACCCCAGCATCCTGCGCATCGAGGGCAACACACCGTTGCCTGTGATCATCAACGCGCGCACGATCAGCCACCGTGCCGAGGTTGGCGATGACCTCCACGTGCATCATGCAGGCGGGTGGCCGGTGCTTGAGGGCTGGACGGACGCTGAGTTCGTGGAGGTCCTGGACGAAGTGCTGAAATGACGTGACGCCGCACACAACCGACAGGCCACACGCGCCCGCCCTCACCGGCGGGCGCTTCGCGTTCTGCCCCGAACAGGGGCGCTATCACAGGCCGGAGGAGGCCAGACCCACCATGCACCACTCCCGCAACGGCTTCACCCTGATCGAGCTGCTCGTCGTCATAGCGATCATCGCCATCCTGGCGGCGATCCTGTTCCCCGTGTTCGCGAAGGCGCGCGAGAAAGCCAAGCAGGCGACGTGCATCAGTAACATCAAGCAGATCGGCCTCGCGCAGCTCATGTACGCCGAGGATTACGACGGCCTCGGCAGCACCATCGGCACCTGCTACAACAACTCGTGGTGGTACGTTCCGCTCGCACCGTACCTCTCCAGCACTCAGATCATGACGTGCGACGGTAACGGCGCGCAGACAAGCTACTCGATGCCCGTCTACCGTTGCGGAGGTGGTCCCTATCTCTGGCGGCCTTCATGGGCGAAGGCCCCAGCCGAGGCGGGGATGATCTACGAGTCAGCATGGTCGGGTTACGCGCACGACTGGTTCGCCAGACATCCGAAGGACCCGAGCTTCGGATGGGGCAGCGACCGCTTCGGCGGCGTCCTGCATCCTGAGTACGCGGGCCACAACGGCACGAATTCTCTCTGCTACATGGACGGGCACGCGAAGTCGATCCCTCTCGGTCAGTGGGTTGGCGGCTTCCATCGCCACTGGGCTGGCGCATACGCAGCCGGGTAAGGGGGCTTCGCAGTGGTCATACGCTTGGATGTGACACCATACTCAGACGCGCACTGCGGCCATGCGTGGGTTGCCTATCATGCCCACGCATGGGCGCGCCGCAGTGGCCGCGAGTTTCTTCTGCGCTTCGATGACGAGGGCTACACGCGCGGGGAGGTCTGGCGGCAATCGTGGCCGATGCAGAAGGCCGCCACGCGCTTCCGCGAGGACCTCGACTGGCTTGGCCTCACGCCCGACCGCGTAGCCTACACGAGCGCCGCGCGCGAGGAAGCAGTCGAGGCGGGGCGCGCGCTGGGCGTCCGCCCGCAGGAGGCGATGGGCGAAGCATGGCAGCACAACTGTGCATACCCGCTTGGAAGCCCGAACTGGCACCCGTGGGGGCCGCTCATGCAGGTGGTCAGCGATCACGCCAACCGCGTCAGTGGCCTCGTGCGCGGCATGGACCTGCTGCCGCAGTCTCAACTCTACGTCTACCTCTGGACCCAACTCTACGGAGGTCTGCCTCCCGAGCAGCGCTACCTGCGCCTCGTCTGGCGCGACAGCCACGGAGCCAAGGAGTCGAAGACGAACGGCGACGGTGTGAGCCTCCGCGAACTGCGCGAGGCAGGCTACGAGCCCGCGCAGATCATTGACACGCTGCGCGAGTGTGACCGCCGCGCGCAGGTGCATATGCAACCCGCGCAATGGTTGCTGAACGCGCGCATCCCTGCGGGCGTGCTCGGCGTCGATGAAGTCAACTGGCTCCCCTACCGCGAGGAGGGCCTGGAGGGGCAGGTCGTCTACGAGCACGAGCACGAGAACCCCTGGGCCGATGACGTGACGGACGCCTGCGAACCATTCGAACTGAAGATCAAGTGGCTATGCCCTGAGTGCGGTGCCGACGCAGAAAGACACTGGGAGTTCTGCCCTGCCTGCCACGCGGGCATCAGAGCGAAGCCGGAGAGGACGTGAGGCAATGCTCGTCGGCATCAGCTCCGGCCATCAAGTGCTCACTGGCGACGAACTCTCTGCCATCCGCGAACTTGGCGCTCAGTGCGTGAAGGTCCCGTGCAACCTCGATTCTGAGGGCGACCTCCTCGCGCTCCCCTTCGTGCTCGAAGACCTGCGCGACATTGGCGCGATGCCGATTGTTGACCTCCGCGTTGCGCCCGAGACGCTCAGAGAGGCCGGTCGCGAGGGCCGCACCGCAGAGGCACACGATGACCTCGCGCGCGTTGTGGCGGGCGTCGTGGGCGCGTGCAAGGACCTCTGCCGCGACTGGGAGTGGTGGGGCGAAGCGCACTGCCCGGTGGTGACCGGAGGCGCATTCAACGCGTGGCAGTATGGCGAGACGCTCAAGCTCGTCCACGCCGCCGCGCACGAGGCTGACCCCACCTGCCGAATATGGACCGGCGGCTTCGGGATGAACCTTGGCATGAGCAAGCATCCGAGCGGCGTCAAGTTCCTACAGCGCCTCGTCGAGGCCGGGTGCGGGCGCGCGTTCGACGTGTGCAACCTGCACCCGTATGCGCACGGGCGCAACCTCCCCGTGACCGTGGACTGGCATCACGGGCAGCTTGAGGACATGCGCGCGATCCTGAACCACGAGTGCGCCGGGCAATCGTTCGCCACCTCAGAGTTTGGCTTTCCGACGGTGCCGGGCCTGCCGCGCTGGCTGAAGTCCGGCAGGCTCGAACTCGGGCAGGGCGTCCGCGCGCTCACAGAGGCGGAAGCCCCGCGCTGGTTTGAGGCGATGTTGGAACTCTTCCGCGAGCACCACTTCCGCGCGGTGTGCATTCACAAGCTCGACGATGGTGAGGGCGATCATTGGGGGAACTACTGCGGCCTGCGCAGGCGCGGGTGGGTCGGCATGAAGCGAAAGCCTCAGTGGCACACGGTGAGGGAGTGGACGCGATGAAGGTGCGCTACATCGGCGGCCCCGTGCCTCGCGACGTGCGCGCCCGCTTGCCAATGACCGACTGGCGTCCCGGCTTCGCGTATGACGTGCGCCACGAGACAGGCGTCTGGCTGACCTCGCAGTGGCCGATGATGTTCCGCGTCGTGCGCGACTTCCGCGACACCATGAACACGATGCACGGAGTGAGTGAGGCCAAGTGATTATCAGCGCCGAGGAGTTCTGCGACGCCGCTCAGATCGACCAAGAGACCGTCTCCGCGTTCCTCGTCGCGCAGGTGGTCGGCGCGGCGCAGGAGCGCATCGAAGCCTTCGCCAACCGGAACTTCGAGTCCGCCACGCGCACCGAATACCATGTCGTGACCGACGCGAGCACCGGCCACATCTACGTCAACGCGCCGCCTATCAGCAGCGTGACCCTCCTGCAGTATGACGTCCAGGGCACCGCGCAGACGGTCAGTTCGGATGACTACATCATCGACGCGAGTGTGGGGAAGATCACGCTCGCCAATGACGAGCACTTCTTCTCGCGCGGCGAGCAGTCCGTGCTCGTCACGTATGTCGGCGGCTACTTGGCGGCGGCCATGCCGAACACGGTTGTCCTCGCGGTTGTCCTCCTCGCGCAACATTACTGGGAGGTCCCGGAGGCGATGGGGCGCGTCAACGAGAGCGTCGATGGCCTCTCGCAAACCTTCGAGCAGTACTCGGATATTCCCGCGCACATCCGCGCGCTCGTGGCCTCGTATCGGAGGGTTTCCCTGTGACATACGAAGCCTTCCGCATCTACGCGAAATCGCGCACTGGCGATCCTCCGCGCCCCGAACCCGTTGACGCGCGCGAGCGCCGCCTGAGCATCAGGCCGCTGTCTGACAATGCGGTGATCGGCAGCCTCGCGCGGGGCTATGATCCGCAGCCGACGCACTCCATGCGCGGCCCGTATGATGCGGCTTACCGCGCGGGGCGCATCCTCAAGTGCCTCACTGATGAGACATACTGGATGATCGTAAGCGTCGAGCAGATCGGCAGGCGCAGGCGCGGCGTCGGGCACTCGGATCAGGTCCGCCTGCGGGTGGCGCGCCACAACTGGGGCGAGACGCTATGATGCGCCTGCGCTTGATCGGTGCCGAGTCGCTTGCGCGGGCGATCAACGATCTTGGCGAGGAGGCTGCGCGCGAGATCGACGCCGAGGCCGGGCGCGCCGCCCACGATCTGAAGGGCGCGATCCGCCAGCACCTCACAGGCGGCAATCCGCTGAACGTGCGAACGAACCTCTTGCGCAACAGTATCAAGGTAGTAGGCACCAGCACGGGGCACGAGGTCGGCACGAACGTTGTCTATGGCCCCATTCATGAGTATGGCGGGACCATCGTTCCGAAGAATGCGCGCAACTTGGCTATCCCCATCGGCGACCTGCAGGGCAGCCCAACGAAGCATAACCTGCGCTTCATCATCGCCAAGGGGAAGAAGTTCCTGATCGACGCGAACGGGCGCTTCCAGTACGTCCTCAAGGAAAGCGTGACCATGCCGAAGCGCCCATTCATGGCCCCGTCGCTGGCGGAACGCAAGGACATCATTCTCCGCCGCGCGCAGGAAATGCTCCAGCGGCTCATTGACCGCGCGGCAGGGAGGCAATCGGCATCATGACGGTCCTCGAACTCATGGACGCAGTAGCGGCAGGCATCGAGGCGCTCGCGGTCGCGCCACTGAGCACCTTCTCCGCCTACGTGACGACGCCTCTGAGTCGTCGCGAGATCAGCGACGGCGCGGTCTTCATCGACTTGGGCGAAGAGGGCGCAGGCGAGAAGGGCATCGGCATTGCCGGCGGCGTCGGGCGCTTTGAGGTAGTCGTGCCGCTGGAGATCGTGGCGACGTGGCACGCCGAGGACACCGACACTGACCGCGACAAGGGTTTCACCATGCTGGAGCAGCTCGCGAAGTTCGTCCGTGTCAATCGCAGCATAACCGCAGGCGGCGAGACTGCGCGCTACGGAACATGGTCGGGCGGGAAGCCGGGCTACCTCGACGAGGGGCGCGATGATGAATCGCAGATGCTTCGCGCCGTGACCGTCAAGGCGACGTGGACGATACCGCAGGACACAGACTGAAGCATCGCCACCGGGGGCGGTGAGCACACACACTGAGGCCACGCAGAGATGCGTGGCCCGCCGCGTTCTCGGAGGCGAATATCATGGCGCATGGCGGGCAAGGGCAGTACCTCGACTGGGGCGCGGCTACCACACTCGCGGCATCAGTCGGCATCGTCACGGGCGGAGAAGTCGGGCCGCCGAAGTCGGCAGTCGAGCACCGACGCGGTATATACGCGCAGGATCGCGTGGTCGGCAAGATGCTGGAGTACACCGGCAGCGCGACCTTCAACCCGACCGGCACCAATGACGCGACGCTGATCGGCTACGCGCTGCGCTCCAGCTACACCGTGCCCTCACTGACCGCACTCTGCTTCGAGGGCGGGCACGTTTCTGCGTTCGGCTGGAAACACACCGGCTGCGAGATCGGCGACCTCAAGCTCTCGCAAGCGATGGACGGGGCGCTCGAAGCGGAGATCGCGTGGCAGGGAACGGACGGTTCGCGCACCGCGGCGCCATCCCCGCAGACCGCAGAGACCGGCGCGACTTACGAGTGGTTTAAGGCGAGCATCGAGCTTGACACCGGCACCTATGACGCGCGCGAGATCAGCGTGTCGGTTGCGAATAACCTTGAGCCTTACTCGTCGCTCGACGCGGGCAGCACGAACAGCCTGCGTAAGCCCGAGGGCGTCAAGGTCGGCTCTGAGGTCGTGACCGTCTCGCTCGTAGTCCTCGCGGACATTGACACCGCGTTTGACCTCGACGCCGACGACCTCGACGATGACATTGACATTGTGTGGGTTGCCTCCAACGGCACCCGCGACCTCACGATCACACTCAGCAACCTCGCCTGCACCGCGAACCCGATGCCCTATCAGAGCCCCGATGGGCTGGTCGTCTGGAACGTGGAACTCGAAGCCGAGCAGGATACCGCAGGCGTCATCAGCATCGCAGACAGCGCCGCATCATAGGAGGCGCGAACATGGCACGCCCGAAGCGGGTAGACGTGAGCGGACAGGTGTATATCCGGCGCTTGACCGCCGGACAGTCGCGCGACAACGAACGCCAGTTGACGCTGCGCCGCGAAGCCTACATCGCAGCCGAAGCGGACAGTGCCGAGGAGAAGGCCGCCGAGGAAGCCCTCTGGCAGGCAATCCTCCACATCGTGCGCGAGTGCGTGATCGGCTGCGAGGACGAGGATGGCGAGCAGGTCCTCTTCGACGCCGAGGTGCCTATCGAAGATCAGATCGACGGCAGCGACCTGCAGGAGCTTGCCCTGCACTGTTGCGGCAATCCGCGCGAGGCGGTGCGGGTGATCGGACAGGCCCCTTTAGCGACATAGCTGTTGCAGGCATGATCTTCGCGAAGGGGCAGACCGTTCCGAACGCGCCCGAGAGCCTGCGCGACTTTGTGCTTCTCCAGGCTCTCCCCGGCTACACGCGCGAGGACCTCGACAACGAGGACCCCGAATGGCTGGAGGAAATCAGGACGTACCTCCAGACGGAAGCCGCGATCAGCAAGCAGAAGTCGTAACCCTGCCGGGGGCGGTAGGAGTGCGCAATGGCCGACCTTCGCCTCGGCATCATCGTCTCGACAACCGACAAGGCCACCGCGAAGCTGCGCGGAATCGGTGGCACTGTTGCCAAGGAAGCGCGCGGCATGGGCGCTGCCTTCATGCAGGCAGGCAAGGCAGGCGACGCGGCGCGGAGGAAGATGGTCGCGTTCGGGTCTGCGGCCACGCAGGCCGGTGCCGCCATGAGCGTTGCGGGCGCGGCGATCACTGCCGCGATTGCGCTGAGCGTCAAGGCTGCCATGACACAGGAGAACGTAGAGAAGCGCCTCACGGTCATCTACGGCAAGGGCAGCGACGAGCTAATCAAGTACGCCGCCGCGCTGCAGAAGCAAACGCGCTTCGGCGACGAAGCGATCATCGGCGCGATGGCCTTCGGGGCTACGTTCCCCAAGCTCAAGTCGCACATGAAAGAAGCCACTGTTACCGCGCTGAACATGGCCGAAGCGTACGACATGGACCTCAATCAGGCCATGCTTCTGATAGGCAAGGCCGCATCAGGTCAGGCTGGGGCGTTGAGCCGCTACGGCATCGGCATCGACACTGTACGCGCGAAGGCGGAGGGTCTGCCCTATATCCTCAAGGCCATCGGCGTCGAGACGGCGGACGCCGCATTCAAGGTCAAAAGTGCATCAGTGAGTTGGGACCAATTCAAGAACGCAGTCGGCGACGTGCAGGAGCAGGTTGGCAATGCGCTCATCCCCGCCATCAAGGCGATCACTCCTGCGCTCGTGAGCATGGCGGAGGTGCTTGGCAAGATCGCAGGCACGCCAACGGGCAATGCGCTCGTGATAGCAACTGCCGCGCTCGGCGCGTTCCTCGTGACCGCCGGACCCGCGCTCGTGATACTCGGGCAGTTGGCGAATATCATGGTCGCGGTCGGCAGCGCGAGTGCCGTCTTCGGCGGCCCCGCTGGCCTCGGCGCGGTCGTCAGTGGGCTACTCGGCACAGGCGGTTCCGCTGGCCTCGCCGCGAAGGGCGTGCGGGGCCTCGGCATGGTCATGACGACCAGCATCGGTCCCATTCTCGCGGTCGTGGCAGCACTCGCGATCATGGCATGGTCACTCAAGCGCACTGCGGACATGTACAAAGAAGCTTCGGATGCAGCGAAGGAGGCACAGAAATCCTTCGAGGCGGCGGGCGAAGCTGAGCGCAAGGCGGGCGAACGTGGCTATGCAGATAAGGCTATCGTGGCGCGCCAGCAGGCGGAAGTCGAGAACGCCAAGGTCACGTGGGCTGACAGGCTGCAGGGGATGTGGCGCCCCGGCGTCACCGCCCGCGACATCGCGCAGCAGCGTGTGCGCGTAAGCCAGCCCAGCGCCGTTTTCGAGACTACGCAGCAGGGCGACACTCCGCGCCAGAGGCAGATCGCGGCAGCCCGGTCATCGCGCACCGCCTATCGCGGAAGCCCCAGCGCGGAATACCGCTCCGCGCAGCGATCCGCCCAGCGTCGCGGCCCCGAGCGCGCGACACAGGTCAA
>Ga0307928_10001899_pt1 | contig 15922 bp, 17 predicted proteins | sample AceLakmetagen232_FD_201815 | JGI IMG/M metagenome (GOLD analysis project Ga0307928, IMG submission 201815) | Saline water microbial communities from Ace Lake, Antarctica - #232 | ecosystem: Environmental > Aquatic > Non-marine Saline and Alkaline > Saline | place: Antarctica: Ace Lake... | reverse complement strand
TAAAAATAAAAAACATTATGAAAGCAAAATTAGTAAAAGAATCATTAAATGAAGCTCATATAGCAAGAGATAACTCTCAGCAATTGGATGAATTATTTATGAAATATGGATTTGACGATATAGATAAAGGTATGGGCTCATACACATATGTAAAACATATCCCCAAAAAAGGTAGATTACAAATTGAATTATTTCCTCAAGCTAAAAGTGGTAGTGAATGGGAAGGCGGAGATATGGAATATGACGAAGGAAAATATATAGTAACAGGATATTTCTTTCCAAGGGAAAAATTTCTTAGATCAAGATCTCCCGAATCATATATAGGACGAGATAATGAGGAAATGGATTTTGGCACCGGAGCCTTTAGAATATCCGATGATGAATTTCTAGCAAAAATAGAAGAATATATTCAGGAAGTTGAAACTAAATATGATGAATTGGTTTAATCTATAATAAAAACATTAACAAGACCTAAAGAAACTTAGGTCTTTTTTTATCATAAAAACTACATGAATATAGAACAAAGATTACAAGAATTTGTAGAAACATTTATGTCTGAAGATTTTGAATGGCGTAAGGGACAAAAGGAAGCAGTTATAAGTATTATAGATGCTTATGATAATAATACAAAAGTAGTTATACTAGATGCACCAGTTGGATCTGGAAAATCTATTATAGGCATGGCAGTTGCATGGATATTAAACCAAAAAGGAAAGGATGGTTATATTCTAGCTTCTGATATTGCCCTCCAAGAACAATACGAAAAAGATTTCAAACAAAACCACTTTAGATGGGGTTCTGTAAAAGGAATTGATAATTATCTTTGCATTGATAATATGGAGAAAAATTCATTGGGAACATGTAGAATTAGAAATAAAGCTCCAAAAGGAATGCATTGTTATAATTCTTGCCCATATTTTAATGCAAGAGATTTTGCTTCTCAATCTCAAACTTCCCTTTTAAATTATGCATATTGGCTAATTATGCAGAATTATACAAATCAACACATGGAGGAAGATCAACAATTATTTCCTGCTAGAGATTTTACAATATGTGATGAAGGCCATAAAATTCTTGATATTGTTCAAAATCATTATTCACCAAGATTTGATCCAAAAACATTAACAGACTTTTTTGGAACTTATAGAGTTAATGATCATGCTAAAGATCTTCAATCTCTTACTGTTTTGATTAATACATTATTTGAATTTGAGAATCAAGATGAATTATTTAAAACACTTAGGAGAATAGAAATTTATTTAGAAAATTTTAAACCTTCTATAGATTTACTTAAAGATAAAGTTAAGGCTGAATATCCAAAAGATGATCCACCAAAAGAATGGAGAGAAGCATTGAGATTATGTGATTGGCTAAAGGATTTCCATTGCAAAATAGAAGATTATGTTTATATCATAGATAATACTTCTACTAGAAATATTATTAAGAATCCTTCAGGTGATGAAACTATTGTGTTTAATTGTCTAGAAGAAAATTATATGATGAAAAAATATTTTCATGCTCATACAGGATTTACTGTTTTAATGAGCGCCACTTTTGCAGACCCTAGAAGTTATTTACATTCTATCGCTCTTACAAATGCTAAGTATATAAAAATGGCATCTAATTTTGATTATTCTAAATCTCCAATTTATTTTTATAATAAAAGGAGAATGACTTATAATCAAATGGAAGCTAATCTACCCTGGTTATATGAAAGAATAAATGAAATTCTTGATAAACACCCTGGAGAAAATGGAATTATCCATACAGCATCATATGCATTAACAATGAAAATCCATAATAATCTTACACATAAGAATAAAATGAGGGTTTTAGTGTATACTGGAACGGAAGAGAAGAGGAAGGTACTTGAGATGCTCAAGCAGGACCACTCGAAGGTGCTGATGGGACCCAGTTTGCTGGAAGGATTGGACCTTAAAGATGAGTGGAGCCGCCTTCAGATATTTGCTAAAGTGCCTTATTTATCATTAGGAGATAAATTTGTTAAAACAAAGTTGCAAATTGATCCAGAATGGTATAGATGGTCTGCGATAAAAAATATTTTACAAGGTACTGGCAGGAGTGTTAGAAGTGAAAATGATTGGGCGACCACTTATATTTTAGATGCAGCATTAGCAGATTTAATTCACAAGAATAGAGGAGCTTTTCCATTAAAGGAATTTTTAAATAGAATTATTGTTATGCCAGAATAAAAAATGGTACAAATGGAAAACAAACCTGTGCATATTATCATTTAACGACTCACTAAAAGAATAAATAAAATAAAAAATTATGTCTTATCCACCATTAACAGAAAATCAAAAAGAATCTATTGATTATTTTCAAAACAACCCTCCAAAATATTATGCATGGTTTTATAAATTTTATACTAGATGGATAGGGAATGTTATATTTTTTGGCATACTAACTATGGGAGCTCTAATGTTAATATTTCAAGATTCTATTTTTAATGTATTAAAGGGTATGTTCTTTGTACTATTTGGATTAGTTATATGGGCAGGTGGATCTTTTATATACAAGCACCTATATACAAAAAAATATGCCAAAAAAGTTGGGATGACTATGAAACAATGGAATTTTTGGACGAAGGGTATGGAATTAAACGTATAAATGTCTGTGGCTCATTATTTTTGGACGAATATATATTAAAAGAATAATATATATGAGAGCAAAATGTATAAATGAGGAACAACAAGATAAATTTGTTTCTAAATTTATCACTAAAAAATTAGACAAAGCTTGGGATTTTTATGATAATGGTGGAGTATATTTAAAATTTGAAAAAAATAATGTGAATGTTGAAATTGGATTAGAAAAACTCGAAAATGAAGAGATTGCATTATTTATAGAAGATATATTTACAGATCCATATTATCAAAATAAAGGTTATGCTAGTAAAATCTTAAAAGAAATAACTAATTATGCAGATAATCATGACATGTGGATAGCTCTGAGAGCTTCTATAGAAGGACATTATAATTCTCCTACTTTTTTAAATCAAGAACAATTAATTTCATGGTATGTAAAAAATGGATTTATATTAGATCCAGAAGCATCTATTTTCGGACATGATGAGATATTTATGACAAGGGAACCTAACAAAATTAATTAAATGAGTCTTTACAATACATATAATAATGAAAACATTATTGCTAGAGGTGTCATAGCTGGAATGCTAGACGTCTTAAACAACAATATTCGTTACAATCAAGTATGGTCTAATGAGGAAGTTGAGGAAATTAAAGTTCCTTGGTTTTATAATCAATCTGGTGATGAACGCTTTATGCAAGATTTTTATACTCATTACGCTGCTTGTAATTTTCCTAGACCAGTTGATGGAAATTTTGATAGAATTCCAAGAGGTGTAATTACTTATCAAGGAGCTGATATTGATGCAAATCGTATCACAAACCGTTTTGTGCAAGGACGATATGTAAAGGAAATTGATGGAAAACTACAGGCATTTGTTTCATTTCTTTATTCTATTCCTCTTACTATTACATTTGAATGTGAACTTTGGTTAGATACTCAAGTTACTGCATTAAAAGTAGAACAGGCAATCCGCGAAACATTTTATAAAACCATCACATTTTATTATTACTACAAGGGAATGCGCCTTGGCGCAACCGCCGGTTTTAGCGAACAAATAGGTGTTGAGAAGATGATTGAATACTCCTTTGAAACTGGAGATGATCCAAGACCAAAGATAAAGTTCAACATAGAAATTGAGACTTATCAACCAGTATTTGATCCTACTACAGAAATGGATGCAAATAATTATATGAGAGGAATTGGTTATAGAATGTATCAACATGATGAATTAAATGATGGCACTATTGAAATAAAATCTCCTATAGAAAATACAGTTGTTCCAAAAGAATTTCCATTAATGATTGAATGGTCATTTAATAATGAAGGTGGAGTAATGCCTAAAGTAGATGCATTCTGGTTAGAAAATGATACTAATGAATGGAATTTAATAGAAAAAGGAATTCAGAATCACGAGTTTTGGATATGGAATATTCCAGAATCTTTTACTACATATAAACAACCTACTATAACTTATGAAGAAGATTCAAGTATTCAAATACATAGAAAACCAATTATAAGTATACTACCAAATACTACTACAAAGGAGATTAGTGAATCTTCATTTACTATAATTGATCCAGGATATTTTATGACACCAACAATAGATTCAAGTATAGGATTAATTCTAGAAATGAAAGATGATTCCAATAGGTCTATATTTACAGATGATAATGAAATATTCCTTAATCTTAAACATTATAAAATAGATTTAGACAATCCAGTTTGGATTGATCCAAGTGCAAATATAATATTCCCGGGCACCGTTGACTATAAAGTTATTGACATTCATATAGCTAATAATGTAAATAAGGATGCATTTGGTGTAGTTAAAAATATTATAGTGATCTAAGTATATAGGAAAAAGACAACTTTTTTAAGAACTTGTTAAATATATAAAATAAAATCTTCATAATTTAATATAACGCAAAAAGCTATGATAGCAAAGATTAATAATTTAAAAAGAACAACAGAATTACAGGACGTAAAGTCATTGTGTGAAACTACAATCGCTGCAATGAGTTCTGCTATTTATAATGCCGTAACTAATGAAGCTCGTTTTGAGATTGAAAGAGTTGCAATTGAAAACCTTTTCGAAGGATTGGGCAAATATCCTGATAATAAACTTATCTCTGAATGGCTTAATAATGAGAAGAGAGTGTATGCAATTAAGAATATCGGTGTTAGAAAAGCAATAAATTCGCTTAAAGAGAACGAAGCTAAAAATGATGATGCTCTTGCTGAAATTTTAGAACATTTTGAAGGTAGAGTTGATACTCAACCAGAAGTTTTAGTTTATGAAGAATTTATTTCTGCTTTGGCAGGTGAATACAATTGGGTACCTGGAGTTACTACTCAATTAGATGCTTTAGCTAAACGCGTTAAAAATTATAAAAATGATATAGACATTACTAAGATTATTGAAACAATGAAGTTAACAAGAAGTAATTATTTGTTACCTTATATTGAATCTTATGTTAATAATTATCTTGCAAACAAAACTGAACAAACTAAGAGTTTCTTAAAGGAAGCATTGGTTAAATTTAGTTATGACCCATTTGTAAGAGATATTATAAATCTTGTAATGGTAGATGCAAAAGATCTTCAATTAGAATATGCAAATGCTGAAAGCGCAATTGATAAAGTTTATTCTCCACTTATGTATTTAGGAGAAAATGAAGTTCTATTTAATATAAAAGGAAACTTCTATATTAAAAAAGGAAACAATGTTAATAGACTTAAGAAAGAACAAGTTGATAAAATTGATGAAAATTTTAAATCACTTTGTACTGCAATAAATCTTCCTACTGTTGAGATAACTAAGAAGAACATTACAGTTTATGAAGGAAATAACAAAGCTGTTATTACTGAAAATACAGTTGAAGTGAATACTCATATAATGAATGAGCAACAATTTAAAGATGCTGCTGAAATTTCACAATGGTCTGGAGATACTAATTTCTATATGCTAACTGAAGCTTTAAGAGCTAACTTTGATGAAATTGTTGAAGTTGATTTTGCTAAAAGAGTTTATCTTAAAGAAGATGAAAGCCATGCAGCTGATATCATTAAATTAAGAAATAATATTTATATTACTACTTACGATCCAACAAATAATAAATCTACATTCTATAGAAACATTAACCCTATCCAAGCTGAGAAGGTAATGTCAGAACATATGAATTTTGATGTTTCTAATACATTTGCTGATATTCTTCCTAACAAGGAAAAAATTGAAACATCTATAGAAGAAACTAAAAAAGAATATACTACTTATATTAATGTATTAACTGAAAAAATTAATACATTCAAATCTGAAGAATCAACAGAAGTTACAAAAGAAGTTTTATCAGCTTTAGAAGAAGAACTTAAAGAGGTTAAAAACGAATTCAAAGATTATGCTAATGAAATTGAAAAATATGTTAGCGTAACTGAAGGTACTACTGTTACTATTGATGTTGATGGACAAAAATATACTGTTCCAATTCCAGAACCTACTTCAACTGCAAAAGGAGAAGCTCCTGATAATACAGCAGGTATGGTTATAGGTGCTGAGCATATGGAAGATTCACCATCAACAGAAATTACTTTTGATGATGATCAAACCGAATTATTAGGTGATTCGCCATCTATACAAGATGATCAAGTTGATCTAGGCGTAGATAATGTTGAGGCACAAGCTGATGCAGCAGAGGCCGGAGAAGAAGAACCAGATATGGAAGATTCTGAAGGAGAAGAAAGTGAAGGCGCTGAAGAAGGTGAAGAAGATTTAGGATTAGGTGATGAAGAAGAAGGTGGAGAAGATTTAGGATTAGGTGATGAAGAAGAAGGTGGAGAAGGTGAAGATGAAGAACCGGAAGAAGAATTAGAAGCCAAAGATGAAGATTATGATCAAGGAAAGGATATTTCAGAAGAAGGCGATAACGATGAAGAAGCTGAAGAAATTGAAGGCGATGAACTTGAAGCTCTTCCAGTTGAAGAAGCTCCTGAAGAATTAGAAAAAGGAGACTTAGAAGGTGGATCTGAAGAAGATGAAGTTGAAGTTGAAGATGGTGAAGTAGAAACTAAACCAGCAAATGCTCCGAGAGTATTCTTAAAGAAAAAAGTTCAAGAATATGCCGGTAAAAAAAAACCGGAAACATTAATAATTGAAACTAAAGGAAGAGTTGGATTAAATGTCCTAAATCCTAATAAAAAATTAACTATTAATGAAGACGCACAAATACTCGATCAAGTTATAGTTGATGGTCAAAAAGGAAATGTAGTTGGAAAAATGAGTAATGGAGATTTACTCGTTCAAGTACAATATTCATCAAAACAATATGCTCCTAATAAAGTAAAAGCAGTTGGTGAAAAACAAGTAATTGTTACTAAGCCACCTTATGATTTTGACCCAAAAACTCTTCAAAATTTAACTACAAAAGCACTTTTTGAACAATTTGTTAAATGTGGAATCTATATGGGAAATACTCCTGTAAAGTTAAATGATTCTTATGTTAAATTTAGTGATTGGAATAATGCAGAAGGTGATAAACCAATCAATGTAATTGTTGAAGGTAGATCAACATTCTTACCAAAAAACCAAATTAGAATATTAGAAGATATAAACACATTTGCAGATCCTACACCATACGCATGGGGAATTTATTCAAATGAAGAAGGTCAACCTGAAAAAGTTTTAATAAATACCAACGATTTTATGCAAGCAATTGGAGATGCAGGAGATGTTACAATTATACGTAATCTCGGTCCTGATGCTCAAGTTACTTCTGTTTCACGAGAAAGAATCCAACCAGATTCTACTGAAGAACCAGAAACTGATATGAGTCAATTCCAGTAAAAATAAAACCCATAAGGGTTATATGTAAAACTAACATCTAAAAATGGCTGTAGTTCCAGTAGATAAATTTAATTTAAACTCTTTCTACGAAAAAACTCCTACTCCTTTAAAGTATATTCTTGTAGTATCTTTAATTGTTGTAGGAAGTTATTTTTTATTCTCAAAAAAAGTGTCTAAAGGCCAAGATAAAGAATTAGCAAAAATAGAACAGACAATAGAAACAACTTATAGTTTAATTGATAGATTTGATGATTTTGAATCAGCTCAATATCAATATAACAAAGAAACTATGAGTTATCTCAAAAACATTTATACTTTAGTAGAAGAGTTGAATGAGAATACAAATAGAAAATTTGATCTTTTGTTAAAACAAGGTGGATCTAATACCGGACAAATTTTAGATCAATTAACTCTATTAAATGATTCTTATGAAAAATTAACTAAAGCTTATACTCCGGAACCTTTTGAAAAACCATATGTAGAAGATCCAAGAAAACCTAACGTATATGGTTTTGATGGAAACCCAGCAGATTCAACAAACTATAAAATTGGAGTAAGAGAACAAAATGAAAACGATAAATATGAGTACTAATACTTACAAATCCAGAAGAAGAGCTCAAGCTCGTGTTACGGCAGTAGTAATATTAATCATATGTTATCTTGTTAGTGTTGCTACATGGGATGCGTTTGTTGCTACACCTAAAAAGAATGCTCAAATAGAAAGAGTCTACACTAAGTTCATCGATTTCAAAACTTATTTAGACGCTAAAATTCCCCAAATGGATTCTGCTTTAATTCGTCATGAGGAACAGATTAATGAACAAAATGATCAATTAATGGAATTAAATAATCTTACCAAAGTATTAAAAGAAGAAAATAAAGAATAAAATTTAACATTTTCTTAAAATACTTAAGCAGAACAAAAACTTGTTGCGCTTTTCTTTATAAAATAGATATACATTAAATTTAAATTTAATAAAAATTTTTTACACTTAACACTATATTGTGTTAAGATACAATTAAAATTTAAAACTATAAAATGGCCCACCACGTAAAAAATCGCGATTTAAGAGAAGAAATAATTCGCTGCAAAGAGAAAGATGAATTATCACGTATAGCATTAGACATGTTTATGTTGATGGCTGATAAATTTTCGAATAAATTAACATACATTTATCCAGAAGATAAACAAGATTGTATTCAATTTGCAGTAATGGATTGCTATATGTATTGGAGAGGATATGATCCAGAAAAATCTCAAAATGCTTTTGCATATTATACCCAAATAATTAAAAATGGGTTTGCTAAAGGATGGCGGAAGCTTTATGGCAATATGCCTAAAAGTTCGAAAATATCAATTTCACAACATACAATTTACAACCTTTAATTGGGAATTAATATTTTGTAAAATATATTTGTGAATATATAAAATAAAAGTGAAATTACTTAAAATAGATGAAAATAAAGTATTTATATGTGAAGAATGTGGAGTTAAGTGCCAAAAAAGCGATAATTTAAGTAGACATATAGGTATAAAACATGATAAAGAAGATTATTATAAAAAATATATATACGAAGAAGGCGATGATAGTTGTCAACAATGTGGCAAGAAATTAAACAATAAAATTACTTTTTCTATATACAATAAACCGAAATTTTGTTCATCTAAATGTAGAAATACGCACCATAGTGAAATGATACTAAATTATAGTGAAGATAAAAAGGAGATTATAGAAAAACGAAGAAAACAAACTTGTATTGAAAAATACGGTGTAGATAATCCAGTAAAAGATAGAAATATTAGAAAAAAGATACAAAAAACATGTATTGAAAAATATGGTGTTGATAATTATTTTTCTACTGATAAATTTAAAGATAGTTTAATGGAAAATATGTATAGGAAAACTATATTTAAAAATACAAATTTACATTATCAATCTTCTTATGAATTAGATTTTTTAGAAAAATTTTATGATAAATTTAGTATAAAAAATGGGCCAACATTAAATTATAAATATGAAGGCATACAAAAAAGGTATTATCCGGATTTTTTTATAGAGAAATTAAATATGATAATAGAAATTAAGAGTTTATATACATATAAAAAAGAATTAGGACAAAATATTCAAAAAAGGAAATACTCAATTAAAAATGGATATAATTTTATGTTCGTTATAGATAAAAATTATAGTAAATTAGAAGAATATGTCAAATGAATCTTATAAACAATGGCACAAACCCAACCAGGGTCCAAATGCTAAAACTAAGCAAGGATATGCGAAAATAAAAAATAAAGAAAAATATATAGGCGATCCTGAGTTGATTATTTATAGAAGTTCGTGGGAATTCGGATTTATAAAATATTGTGATATGTCTCCATCTGTAAAAAGATGGTCATCTGAACCTGTTTCTATTCCATATTATGATAGAGTATCTAAATTAGAAGAATGTGCTAAGTTTGGTTTAAATCCTAATGATCCAAGTAATTGGGAAGTGAAAAATTATAACACAGATTTTTGGTTTGAGGCAGATATGGGAGGAGATAAAACAGAAAAGATTTTCGTAGAAATTAAACCCTCGTACCAATTAAAGAAACCACCGCCACCTCCAAGAGATGCTCCACTAAAAGAACAAAGAATTTTTAATAACGCAGCAAAAGCTTATATTATAAATGAAGCAAAATTTGCCGCAATGAAAGAATGGGCAGAGAAAAATGGTTGCAAATTTTACGTTTTCACTGAACAAACATTAGAAAGAATTCTTGGAAGATTTTGGCATGAATCAAAATAAATAGAATGAATGGACTCTCCTGTTAAAAGATATAAATCTTTGATGAATATCAACAATATAAAAGAAATAGCATATAATACGCTATTTGTAAAATATATTATAGAGAATCTAAGAGGTGAGAAAAAGAATTGGGAAATTGATTCAACTGATCAAGAAAGTATAATGTTAAAAAAGAATGGAGGTTATCCTCTACCTGGATTCATTTATACATTCTTATATCCTCCAGTAGGTCCAAAAGATGGAATAGTGGAAATTAAAGATGGTATTAATACTAGTAAGTATATTGATTATGTTCCGTTAGTGTTTTGCTTATCTATTGAAAAGGATTCATTTAAGGGAATTAACTTAAATGTACTTCCTGATTTAGAAAGATTAAAATTTCTAGAAACTTATTATGTAGGTTATAAAGGATTTTTTAAAGATATAGAAAAATTAACAGAAAATGATAAACTGGCTCTTAATAAAGCCTTTATATCTGCAGCTACTCCTGGAAATGTAGTAAAGATATTAGACACTATGAATAAATTTGCTACCGCAAATTTTTCTTATGGATTTAGAACTTATAAAATGGCAAAAATTCCAATACTAAGAATGATAGAATATCCAGAATGGAACTATATTCCTTTTTATGAACCCAAAAATGCTTTTAGATTAATGAACCAAAAACAGATACATGACCTTTATTATCGCTCCCTTGGGAATATATAAAATAAAACAATGTATCACTACGTTTATATTACAACAAATTTAATTAATGGAAAACAATATGTCGGGGATCATTCTACAGATAATTTAAATGATACTTATTTAGGGAGTGGTAATTATTTGAAGAAGTCTATTAAAAAACATGGCAAAGAAAAATTTGAAAGAGAAATTTTAGAATTTTTTGACACAAAACAAGAAGCGTTTGATGCCCAAGAAAAATGGATAAATGAGCATAACACAATTTTACCAAATGGATATAACTTAAGCCCTACTGGAGGTCATGGTACTTTTGGAGGAAATATGTCAGAAGAAACTAAAAGAAAAATTAGTGAAGGAAATAGAGGAAAGAAAGTATCGAAAGAAACTAAAGAAAAAATGAGTAAATCTCTTAAAGGGAGAGTTAAATCGTTAGAGGAACGTAAGAATATTAGACAATCTAAATTAGGAAAAAAAAATCCAATGTTTGGAAAAAATCTAACAGAAGAAACTAAGAAAAAAATGAGCAAATCTCATAAAGGACAAGTACCCTGGAATAAAAATATAAAATTATCGAAAGAAACAAAAGAAAAAATGAGTAATTCAGGTAAAATTAAAATTTTTACTGAAGATCATAAGAAAAAAATAAGTTTATCTTATAAAGAAAGAGAAAAAATATATTGCATTCATTGTAATGAATTTTTCTTCCCACAACATTTTGGACGGTGGCACGGGAGTAATTGTAAAAGAAATAAAGAATATATAAATAAAGAAATTTAAATTATGGCTAAAACATTAAATGAATCCGGATTTACGCTAAGAAATTTAGACGGAAGACCAACCGGGTTTATAGCAAATATACAACGTAATATTCGATATTTCTCAGCAATGGGAATGAAATATGATGATAAGATCATTAAACAATCTAAGGCTGTCGGTATCACAGAGGCTACTGAAGATAGTATGTATAATTTATATGGTCAACAGCAAATATTCTCCGGATCTGATATTGGTCAAAAAGAATTTGTTGCATATTATGATAAAGAATACCCAACAAGGAGAGATTTCCTTAGAAGATTTGCAATGAATGGTGAAATTGAACATGTACTCGAAGTAATTGCAGATGAAACAATTATATATGATGATAACAATTATTTTGCTTACCCTAATACAAAAGTTTTAAAATCAGTTTTAAAGGAAGATAAAGCAAAACTAATCATTGATGACTTAAATGCTGCATATAAGAAAATTTATTATGGATTTGGATTTAATGGTGGTCATGATGCATGGCATTATTTAAAGAAGCTTTTAATTGATGGTTTTTTAGCATTTGAAATTATCTATGATGTAAATGATGAAGATGATGCAGAAAATGTTATAGGATTTAAAGAACTTGATCCTGTTTCATTAGAACCAGAATTAAAAAAGGATGAAGAAGGAAATGAATACAAGATATGGATTCAATATAGAGGAGATTCTGAAAGACAAAGAGAATTATTAGATGCAAACTTAGTTTATATTTCTTGGGCAAGAACAAATTTCATCTCAAGATTATCATACGTTGAAAGATTAGTTCGTTCATTTAATATGCTTAGAACTCTTGAAAATTCAAGAATTATTTGGAATGTTATTAACTCCCAATATAGAATGAAGATTGTTGTGCCTATAGGAACTCAATCCGAAGCTAAAGCAAGAACCAGATTAGCGGAATTACGTGGTATGTATAAAGAAGATATCACAATTGCAGATGAATCAGGAGAGGTTACAGTCAATGGACAACCAAACTTCTCATTTGCTAAAACTTATATACTTCCTTCTAAAGATGGAACAACTACAGAAATTGATTCATTCAAACCAGAAGGTTATAATTTATCTGATACAGAATCACTTAAGTATTTTTGGATGAGATTTATTGTTGAAACTAAAGTTCCTGAAAGTAGATTTAGCACAATGGCAGAATCTGGTGGAGGTGGTGATGGTGGAGGAAATTGGTCCTCGGGCGGAGATGGTATTGCTAGAGAAGAAATGAGATTTTCATATTTCATTAATCGTATTAGATCAATCTTTAAAGAAATTCTTCTTAAACCAACATGGTATCAATTTATTCTTAAACATCCCGAATTTAAAGAAGATATGAATCTTAAAGGTGCCATTGGACTCTTGTTTGTTGAAGAGAATTTATTTACAGTAGCTAAAGAAAGAGAAATTGCGAATGCTGGAGCTAATTTAATTAGTACTTTATCTGGAATAACACATCCAAGTGTTGGTCCAGATGGATCTCCCGTAGATGTTCCTTTCTTTGATCCTAAATTCTTAATAGAAAAATATATGCAACTTTCGGATATTGATATTAAACTTAATGACAAATATCGTAAAGAACGACAAACAGAAATACAGAAATTAATGGCCGCTTATGCAAGACTAAATACTACTAAAGGTGGAGGAGAAGGTGGAGAAGCAGGAGCTGGTGGAAATATGGGTGGAGGAATGGATCTCGGAGGAGGTGGAGACTTAGGTGGAGGTGAAGACTTTGATCTTGGTGGAGGAGATGAAGATATAGGTCTCGGAGATGAAGGCACAGAATTATAAAAATTATATTATAATTAATGAACAAGTTACAAATAAATATAAATGATTCAAGAAAGTTAAGATTTTCTGGGAAAAGCTTAACTGATAATAAATTTTTATCAATAGCGGCTTTAGCGTCAGAAACTGTATTAGCTGGTACATCATCATCGGGATTAATTTTATCAGGGAAAATAATTACTGAAACAGCTAATCCAGATACTACTTTCAGTTCATTAGGAAGTAAAAGTTTAGGTAACATAAATGTTATGAATAAAATTTCTGATGGTACTGTTTTATATGGAACTACATCAGGGTATGTCGTTAATCATATAGCAGGGACAAGCGTACAAGTTTCTAATTACAGTATTACGGCATTATATGGAACTGAATCTTATTATATACAAGCAGGGGATTCTAATGGTGCTATTTTTATATCTTCAAATAGTGGAGCATCTTGGAGCACCGGCGATTATCCTGTTTCAGGAGAAGAACTTATAGAAATTTTTCAATTCGCATTTCAAATAGGATAATTTTATTAAAATAATTATTATAATGGCAGTATATAGTTATGTATCTATAAGAATAACCCCTAACGGTATTTACAAAAATGGGTTATTACAAGTTGCCGGGAGTTATACCTGTGGAGTAAATCGCGGAAGCTCCTTTTTTGCCGGTGAATCAGATGGTAGCGTAACATCGGTATATGGATTTCTTCTTAATAACGTATTAGATAAAGGTAATCAAACAGATGGATTAACTACACCTATAAATTTTATGATAAATGTAGGAGAAGGAACGCTTGAAGGAATTGATAGAATTTATTATGGCAATCAAACAAATCATTTTTATACTGATGATGATTTTGAAAGTATAGTTAATTTAGGAGTTTATATAAATGGTCAACCTAAATCAGCAGTATATGTTGGTAATAATATAGTATTAGTAGGTTCAAATACAGGATATGTTTCAATATCTTCAGATAATTGTGAAACATGGACTGCAGTACCCAACAACCCTCAACTAAGTGTATCTAGTATAAATTGTTTAACAAAAATATCTTAATAAATATTATGAATAAAATTAAAAAATGGCTTAAAGAAACAGCTCTACCATGGCTAAAAAAATCATGGTTACAAATTGTTAATATACTTGTAGTATTAGGTGCTTATGGCGCTTTAGATACAGCAGAAGTTACAGCTGCTTGGTGGGTAGGACTTTGGGGATTTATTTTACTAGGATATTACATTTTTTGGAAACTTTTTGGATTTGATAAAGTTATGCAGCCAATAATAAAAGCCAAATGGGATAAATTTGTTGTCTGGCTTAAAAATATTTTTAAGAAAAAATAATATTACGCTATGAAAGCAAAATTAGTTAAAGAATCAATAAATGAAGCCCTTAGATATAGAGAAGGTTCTTGGAGTGCATTTGCCCGCGAATTAATCAGCTATGAAGGTTGGCAGGAAGATGGTGAACAATTAATTAAATATGATTCTACTGATGAAGGAGAAACAATAGAAATAAGAGTTTTTCCAGCACATGGCGATGAAATTAAGTTTGATGTCACAGATGAAAATGGAAGTTCATTAAGTAGCGGTGAATTTGATGCTGAAGGTTTAGGCTCTGGAGAATTTGATGGAGAACTAGGATATTATATTTAACAAAACATTAACAAAATAGAGGTACCAAACTCATATTTTAGTATTATATTATTATAATGCATAATATGTGAGTATTAAAGATAATGAGACTCGACGTAAATTCGTCTAGTTGTAAGGGTAGTATGTAAGACCGGGGTTCGAGTCCCCGCAGCTCCACGATTAATCAACCAATCGTGCCCCGTTATGGCCAAGGTTAATAACGTGACTGTAGGGAATAGTTCTACTCTAGGGGCTGACATGGAATTGATTGCATATAAGAGTAATAATGAGCAGGTCTCAGCAACGGCGTACAAACAGAAATGGCGATGGCAGCCTAAGAGGCCCCATCCCAAGGAGACTTGCCCCCAGCCTAAATGGGGGCTTTTTTCAAGAATAAATAGAATATATAAAATAAAATACACTTATTATGAGAGCAGGAAGTTTCAATTACGACGAATATTTAGAAAAACTTAACGAAGAAGCTGATATAAATACCGGAGGTGGCTACGCATCAGGAACTGAAAAAGATGGTATTCTTTTAGCTGATGGTGGAGTATCTAAGAAAAGTTTTGACTGGTTAAAAAGTGAATTCCAAAAAGGGAAAGTTGAAGTTAAAGTTGAAATAAAAGGAGAAGGCTCTTCTTTTAAACCTGGCTACGATCTACAAACTAATTTAAAATCAGTAAAAGACTTTAAACCTGGAATGTTTGGAGATGTAAAAACATCTGACAGTGAAACTCCGGAACCAAAATCTCCTAAAAATAAAAAGGAAGAAACACCTGCTGAAGATAAA
>Ga0307928_10001898_pt1 | contig 15924 bp, 12 predicted proteins | sample AceLakmetagen232_FD_201815 | JGI IMG/M metagenome (GOLD analysis project Ga0307928, IMG submission 201815) | Saline water microbial communities from Ace Lake, Antarctica - #232 | ecosystem: Environmental > Aquatic > Non-marine Saline and Alkaline > Saline | place: Antarctica: Ace Lake... | reverse complement strand
CCCCTTATCAAAAATCTGTATCTTATAATCAGATGTATCATCATATATAATCATCTTTTTGCTTCCTATAATAGTCATTATTCTTGTTTTATTAGGATCCAGCCAGCTGACATGAAAATGCGCCATTGTCCCATTACTAAATTTCATGTTCATAAACACTACATCTTCTATGCCTTTTTGAATATATGACATCCCTGACGCTGAAACTGTAACCGGCATTTTTCCTAATAAATACAGGACTATAGATACATCATGCGGTACAAAATTCCATAAGGCATTTACATCGGACCTCACTCTGCCTAAATTCAGCCTCTGGGAATATATGTAGTATATTTTACCCAATTCACCATTTGATATCCTTTTCTTTAAATCATTTACAGCTGCGTTATAAAGAAAGATATGACCCACCATTAGTATAAGCCCTTTTTCTCCTGCAATTTTCACCAGTTCCTCTGCTTCCGTTGTTCTTAATGCCAATGGTTTTTCAACATAACAATGTTTGCCAGAAAGTAATACTTTTTTTACCATTTCATAGTGCAGATCTGCAGGAGTTGATACAATAACAGCATCAATTCCTTTATCCTCCACTATCTCATTTATATCTTCACCGGTCTCGATTGAACCATATTTTTGTTTAACATATTTCTGTCGGGCTGGATTCTTATCAACAACTTTCTTTACTTCCACATTTTCTATATCGTAAAAACTTCTTAACAGATTTGGCCCCCAGTATCCAACTCCAATTTGCCCTATTTTAACCATATGGTCTCCCTTCGGTTATTCAAATCCAAAAACAAGAATATAAAATTTAGAAAATTATTTCGTTTAAACAGCCTCATACCATAGGACATATTTTATACTAAATTCTTTTAAGTTGGAATACTAATCACCTGATCGCTATGTCGGATTGCTAAACTTTTTTCTTTTAAAAGTGACAGTGAAAAATGAAAACATAAGGCACCGCATCCCAAAACTTCGCGGGAAAGTTTATTTACTTAGAAAAAAAGTTATTCTATAATAAACCAAACTTAATACCAAAAATTTAAATAAAAAGGACTTATGAAATGATATCTGTTTTTGGTTCAAAAGTAGGTAAGGAAGAGTTAGATGAAATAAAAACCAGCATTGAAAAACAATGGCTGGGTATGGGGCCAAAGACCAGGCTTTTTGAAAGCAAATTTAGTAAAAGACTTAATCTTAAAGGCTTTGTAATGTTAAACAGCGGTTCTAACAGCCTGTACCTTGCACTAAAACTGTTAAACCTTCCGAAAGACTCGGAAGTTATTTTACCTTCCTTCACCTGGATCTCATGTGCAACTTCAATAATTTTAAATGGCTGCAGACCTGTATTTTGCGATGTTGACTTGGAAACATGTAATGTAGATTATGAAAATATTGCCCCAATGATCACTAAAAAAACAAAAGCAATAATGGTTGTTCATTATGGAGGCAAACCGGTAAAAATGGATGGGATTAAAGAATTTAATTTACCTATAATAGAGGACGCTGCACACGCTGTAGATTCAAAAATAGATGGTAAATATTGTGGGTCCATAGGCGAAATTGGCATATATAGTTTTGACTCTATAAAAAATATCTCAATAGGTGAATCAGGGGGACTGACTTCAAATCGGGAAGAACTCCTTGAAAAAGCAAGAAAACTCAGATATTGTGGAATTGAAAAATCAGGCTTTGAGGCTTCCTCGACAAAACAAAGATGGTGGGAATATAACGTTGTTGACCTTTTCATAAAAATGCTGCCGAATGATATACATTCATCCATCGGTCTGGCTCAACTTGAAAAGCTCGACGAAAACCAGAAATTGCGAAAACGTATATGGGATATATATCAGGAAGAATTATCAAAATTATCATGGCTTTATACGCCAAAAGATGCAGAAAAAAATGAGCAGCATTCCTATTTTACATATTTAATAAGATTAAAGAATAACAGGAGGGACGAACTTGCACAGTATCTATATGAAAAAAATATCTACACAACATTAAGATACCAACCCCTGCATCTTATTCCTATATATAATTCAACACATATCAAATTAAAAAATTCAGAATTACTTAATGAAACCGGTTTAAATATACCAATACACCCCAATTTAACAGATGAAGATATAGCGTATATTATTGATTGCATTAAAAAATTTGGTAAAAAATATAATTTATAGCAGGTAAAAATTAAAAGTAAGAAACACTAACCGATAAATGACCTGATAAGCGCTGCGTATTTATTCTTTTCTTTATCCCAGTTCAGGTTCCGTGAAATATTTTTTCTTGCATTTTCCACTTTTTTCTTTGCTAAAGACGGATTCTTATATACTGTTAAAACTTCTTCCGCAAATTCTTCTTCATTTTCAGGTGTAAAATAAAATAAATCATCTTCACCAAAATAGTACCGGATTGTTCTTGTTCTTGATGATATAACCGGTAAATCTGAGATAAGGAACTCTACAATTTTGGTAGAAAAATACAGATCCCAGAAAGAATCCTGTTTGTGTGTCGATATGCCCAGATCCGCCTTAGCTGTAAAATCAGGAATTCTGTCAATAGGAACAGGATCGTAAAATTCAATATATTTCTCCAGATTCAATTTTAGAACAAGTTCCTTCATATAAGGTAAATGCTCACCTTCTCCAATAATCATAAATTTCAATCCAGGGATCTTATCCCTTAAAAAGGATACCCCTCTAACAGCTATGTCCAGTCCATATCTTTCAGCAACAGTCCCTGTATAAATTAGAACAAAATCGTTATCTTTTATTTTTATCTTTTTTTTATTACCGGTGCTGAATATCCTGGAATCAGGAATATTCAGCACTACACTTACTTTTTTTTCACATATTTTATTTCTTTTAATAAACAATTCTTTTAAAGGTTCATGAACAGTTATGATATGATCAGAAAAAGCAAAACTTATTTTTTCCTGAATCCTTAAAATTTTTATAAAAAAATTATCCTTTTTCAGTCCATATTTCGACATAAAAAGTTCAGGCATCGGCTCATGAACATCCAAAACAATCTTAGCTCTGAATATTTTTGGGATCAGAGAACAAAAAACTAAAAAATCAGGCATTGTGTGTACTTGAATTAACTTGTAGTGCTTCCTGATAAAAAGACAGGTTACTAACATTGAAGAAAAAATAAAGAAGGAAAAGTATTCAAATAAGTACCTGATCATACCCCCTCTTTTCCGCATTATAGGCAGACGGTAAATATGAACGCCGTTTACAGTTTCTGATCTTTTTTCTTCTTTATCTCTAAGAGTGATAACATCTACTATAAATCCGGCATCAGCCAAAGCTTCTGCTTCTCTTCTTACGCGGGGGTCCCTTAAATAATAGGATTGGCATACCATGCATATCTTTTTCAATTTCAATCTCCAAATCTTCCGGCAAGACTGCTGACAATTTTTTTATGAGCATAACCGTCACCAAAAATTTCCGGATGCGTTTTAGGAGGTTCAAAATTTCTGACAGCACTGGCAATCCTATCAGAATCAGCATCAACTATAACTTTCCAACCTGCTTCCAATATTTCAGGGAACCATGTAATATCAATTAGAGCTATGACAGGTTTTTTAAGAATATAACCTTCTCGTCTTACTCCACCAGAGTCAGTTATAACTTTATTTGCTCCGGCTAAAAGCTTTACGAATTCTCTATAGCTCCGGGGCTTCATAATTTCTATTTTAGAATTTTTAATAATTCCATCAATTAAACCAAATCTCTCCAATTTTTGTTTTGTCCTGGGGTGAACAGGGAAAATTATCCTTTCTCCTGACTTGCCAAGTCCTGAAATTATATTTGTCAACCGCTGCCGTGACTCGACATTTTCTTCTCTATGTATTGTCACTATGCTATAATCACCACGCTTGATCTCTATATTATCCCTTTTTATCACATGAAGAATAACATCTTTCATTATATCCCCTGAAAGAACTACCCTATCTTCTGAAAAATTTTCTTTTAATAAATTTTCATAGTCAGTCCCGGTACAAGCAAAAATAAGAGCCGAAAGGTGGTCCGAAACCCTTCTGTTTATTTCCTCCGGATTGTAAAGACTCCTGCTTCTTATACCACCCTCGATATGAACTACCGGCATTCTCAGCTTTGCTGAAGCTACAGCAGCAGCAAGTGTGGAATTGACATCCCCATATATTAATGTACAATCAGGTTTTTCTTTCTTTAATACATCTTCCATGTATGTCATAACATTTGCAACCTGCTGTATACTGGAATTACTTGAGTTTTCAAAGTGATAGTCAGGCGCTGCAATATTAAAATCCTCAAAGAAGACTTTTGACATTTCATAATCATAATGCTGCCCGGTATGAACAAGAATTTCCTTAATCCTCCTGTTCTTAAGTTCATTATGTATGAAGAATTCCTTTACAAAATTTGGCCTGGTACCAACTACAGAAATTACCTTCATTTTATCCTTCCATTATTTTATTTTCTTTTTATTCTTAATATTAAATGACCTTCTAATCTTCAAGTATGAGAGCAGCAGCCCGATATAAGGTTTCCAAAATCTGTTGTCGGTTTTAATAGCTAAAATTGAATAATCCACTGCCTTCTTATAGTCACCTAAAAAATAAAACTTTCTGCTTGCTCCAAACAGCATAACAGATTTCCCTCTTCTGTGCTTTTTGCTTAAATATCTTTTACTATATTTTCCATCTTTTATTATTAATCTGTAGTTGCGCTCGAATATTTCTAATTTTTCATTGGTCATGTTTTTAACTTTATTTGACTCACTATCTTCCTGCCATATATATTTACTTAAGGAATCCGGTATATAATAGAAATTCGCACCTTGTCTTGCTACTCTCAGCCAGAGGTCATAGTCCTCAGCATAAATATATTCCAGAGAGAAACCTCCCGCCTTCATCAGCTTATCCAGTTTCACAACTGCGGTAGATATTCCAATTTTATTTCCATTAAAAAGTAAATCAAAATATGCAAATTCTTTTAAAGCTCTTGGCTTCAAAAAGATATTGACTCCTCCCCAACCTACTGATATTGCTTTATGATATAAAACATCAATGGAGATATTACTGTTTAAAGCTGTAGCTGCCTTCTGCAACTTATCAGGGAACCACCAGTCATCCTGGTCAAGAAACGCAACATAATCACCGCTTGCCCGGGAGATGGCATTATTCCTTGCCAAACTGACCCCGCTATTTTTCTGGGTGATAAAATTCAATGGAAATTCAGGATTTAATTTCTTATACTTTTCCAACACATCTTCTGTATTATCAGTAGACCCATCATCAGTAACCAGCACTTCATAATTTTTATAAGTTTGATTTTTTATAGAATCCAGAGTGTCTTTTATAAAATCTGATGCGTTATAAGCCGGAATAACAACACTAAACTTAATATTTCTAACTATATTATTCATAATTTTTTAATTTCAATACATCATTTAGCTTCTAGATTCAACTAAATGTTCAGTTTACTTGATGAATATTTTAAATAAAATTTTACATTCATCGACTTAATTATAAAATATTAATTACAAATTCAATAATCTTCTAACACCCAATTCTGTTACAGGCTCAAAATATTTTTCCCTTATTTGATTGCCAATTCTTTGAAAATAATCAGAAGTTTTATCATCTCTATTTGCATAGTATTTAATAGCATCTATTACATCATCAGGTGTATAACACAATTTCCAAATATCCTGCTTAATACTTCTGGGAATAGACAATTGGGTTAACCCCAAACTGTTTGCTAATATAATTACTGGTATCCCCTTAGCAAGTGTTTCCAAGCATACAGATGAAGCACATGAGATTAAAATATCAGCTTTCTCAACACATGAATTAAAATCTCCATCAACAAATTCAAATATTTCAGTCAATTTCTTTTTCCATTTATTTGATATTTTTTCTATATTGTAGGATGGATGAGGTTTTATTTTAAAAATACAATTTTTTATCTTGATTGAATGGGCTACTTTTAAAATTGTACTTATGATTTCGTCAGACTCATCCATCAAAATTGGAAGAGCGGCAAGAATAGAGCACTTGTCTTTATCAGGATAATCATTTCTTCTGCTCCAAACTCCTGAAAGTCTGAATGCAGGTGCAACTTTCACTGATAAACTTTTACAAAATTGTTTAACTGGAATAATATAGCCTTTACCTATAACAAAAATATCTTTTGGAATTACTTCGCTAATTCTTTCTTGCTCTGTCGGATATAAGGATAAATAATTATCTTGTAATGGAATACCCAAATATCCTGCCAGATTTGCTTCCGGATAATATTTCCTAAATCCACCATTAAAACCATGATCGATTGTTTGATTCTCAAACCAGTTGAGAACTGTCTTTATTTTAACCTTACTCTCTTTTAACCTCATTATAAAATTATAATTTAGTAATCCATAAATTGATGAATTTGAAACTTTATCATTAGATATTTCTTCTTTTAATAATAAAGAAATATTAAATCCCATAAATTCATTAAACTTAAAATTAAATTTCCTAACTCTAAAAGGATAAAGCGAGGCAAAGATATAATCTTTAAATCTTAAATAGTCTTCTTTGATTAAAAAATTTTGTTTTGATTTCCTCAGATCCAAAAAAACTTTCCCATAATTCTTAATACCATAAAAAGTGGGTACATAATATATATATTCTTTTTCATTAGAATCTACATACTCCAGTAACTTGGGATAATAACGATCTTTATACAAACCCCCATTAAAACTATTACTGAAAACAAAGGTATCAAGCAATGTTAAAGCTCTATCAATTTTGATTTTCTTCTTACACCTATACGTCTTGCGAGTATATATCAATCTTAGTAAAATATGTATTAAAACTATACTATAAGAATAAATCCTCTTAAATATTATTTGCAGAATATTTTTACCTTTATAGGTTATTTTAAAGGAGTAATTATTGTTTGAACAATAATTTAAAAGAACATCTTTCAAAGCATACGAATCAACAATAACTTCATCGAAAATTTTACCTTCATCAAGTTTTCTCTTCAGCATAACCAAGTAGCAGATATTTTTAAACAAAGGACTAATCAATGTGTTACGGCTTGCAAAATTTAACATCCACCAATCAATGTCTTTTGAATATTTTTCTCCTAATGCAGATAAAAAATTAATATAATCTATTTGTATCTCGCTAGCAATTTCGTCAACCAGCTTGCTCGTATTTAAATCTGTTTTTACACAATTTAATATATCTCTTTCCATTAAACAAAAATTACTATTCTAATTTATATTACATCCATTCTTAATAATCCTGCTATAAATTAACTTACCAACAGCAATATTAAATATCATTAAAAATATTTATGATATTCACCTGCTCTTATCTCTTTTGACTCCTCTCCGCACATACTCTCAGCAAGATGAACATCTCTAATAAAATTCTTGAATTCATTGTTAGAGAGGTCCAGTGCCACCTTATCAAAAGGAATCCAATCTGTTTTACTAATCTTTACATGTTTTTCTATCATTTTTGCTCCTGCAGCAACTGCCAGCATCGACCCTAAAGAACCAATGTCATGGCTGGAATATCCGGGAATTATTTTTGGGTTTCTGATACCCATGTAGCTATAATGCCTTACAACTGATACACAGCAATCGCCTGGAGGAGTGGGGTAAGCTGAGGTAGTCTGAAGTATATAGATTTTTTTATTTTCTTTAAATACAGTCTGTATATAATCTTCATATTCCCGCGAAGTGAACCCTGTTGAAACAACAAGCGCGCCTTTATAATTCTCAGCAATTTTCAAATGATAATCTTTATGAGTAGAAATAGTAGAGGGAATTTTAATTAATTTTAGATTAAATTTCCTAAGAAATAAAAAAGAATTAAAATCTAGAACTGAGGCGAACCATTCAATACCACTTTTCTTACACTCTCCATCCAAAGCCTCAAAACCCTCCAAAGTTAATTCTACACCACGTCTGTATTCTCCAAAAGTTGTTCCGTAAGGTGAATAATAATAGCTATTTAGCTCCTCTTTAGAATAAAAGTTATCTATATCTCTTCTTTGTACTTTAATTAAATCAGCCCCAGCATCTTTAGCCAGCTTTACCATTTTACACAACCTGTTAATATCCCCAAGATGGTTGTTGGTAAACTCAGCAACAACCAGTACTTTTCCTTTTTTAGTTTTTATACCTGAAGGTTTATCTGATTTACCTATTTTAATATATTTTTTATTAATACCATTCCTTTTTGATATTATTTTATGCCGGAATAATTGATTAAATTGATAGTTATTTAATTTGCTGTAAGATTTCTTACCAACATATATTATTTTCAAACCCTTGTCTTTTTCTTCTTCAAACAAATTCAAAATTGACATTAAATAAAATTCCTGCATCCTGATAAAACTATCTTTAAAGTCGATATAATCACCTGAATAGTCGACCTTAATTTTCTCACTATATACCTTTCCGCTTATATCAAAGTCAAAACCAATCATATATACATTTTGAATTTCCTTTTTTAACAAATAAATCATTTTGCATACTTTTAACGCAGTAACAAACAGTATTTCTTCTAATTTCATATCCTCTTTTAAAAAACGATAGATAAGCAGATCTTTAGTCTCTTCATTGAAAGGCACAAAATTAAGATTAATAACATTCAACTTATTACTTATTTCATCCTTAATATCTGTAATGTATAAGCTATGCTGTATCTTATTATCATGTAAACTTTTGACTACCCATTCTTTATGGAAAATACAAATATCTCCAGGAATACAAATTCCTGAATCATTTATATTTATAATAAGATTACCCTTAGTAAGACCAAGATCAACACTGTCTATGCTTGACCCTTTTCCTATTATGAAGATATTATTGGTGTTGTATTTTGAAACAATACTTTTTATCTGGAGATAAAAATTCCCCGTTATATTGTTTTCCATCTAAAACCACCTTAATATTATTTTCTAATGCAATATTAATTCCTGCAAGAATATCCCAAACATACGCTCCCTTAAAATTTTCGAAAACAGTAAAAGAACCATTAATAACATTATAGAGATTGTAAACACAACAGCCTGTTATTCTATATTCAAATCCACTTTCTAATTTCATTAAATCATTTTTAGATAATGAAGAAGATATTCCATTTATTCTGGAGCTGTATTTATGAACTTTATCACCAGATACCAGCTTTAAATTCAATTCAGGCAGGACAATCATTGATTCAAAATGACTTCCGCCTTTATATATGCTAACCGAAACTCCCCATTCCTTAAGACCTGAGGTATAATTTTCTGTCCCATCAATAGGATCTAAAACAATATAATTTTTTTTCTGGTCATAACAAAAATTTGAAGTATCTATCTCCTCTGAGATAACATAAAAACTTTCACTGAGGGAATTGATATAATTCAATACTATATCCTGGCACAATAAATCCCCTTCCGTTACATAACTATTATCTTCCTTCATTATCCTCTTATCACGAAGCTGTAATATCTTTGGAAGATTTTCTATTATTAATTTATATATATATTTACAAATACTCACAAATAATCTCCTTATTTTTTTCTACCAAACTTGAAGCTATCACGAAATCAAATTCATCATCAATATCCAATCCACAAATTTTATCTGCTATAACATAACTTATATTATCTCCAAGAAATTTTGGGCTGCAGTTTTTTGGTTTTCCTCTGAATATATCTGTATTGTACACTTTAAAACATTTTTTAACATCCTGCCTTCTTACCATCGATTTTTCATGGTCATTAAAAGTGGGATAAAGTCTGTTTTTTATCACAGTATATAACCTCGACTCGGCTTCAACTATTATTCTCATTGCACTCAGATTTTTATCATTTATTAAATCGTTTATACATTTTTTAACTTTATCAGCATCACGAAAAATAAAAGTTGGCCTTAACCAGACATATATGTCAGGATACTCAATTCCAAATAAGTTAAATTTTTTATATAGATCCTCCAATATATCTTCCTCCATTGCCGTATCACTGGACGCATAATCTGATCTCAGGAAAGGTACTTCCGCTCCATATTTCCTTGCAATTTGCGCATATTTTTCCGAACCTGTCGAGCATATGATTCTATCCACACTTATTTTTTTCGCAAATTCAATAGAATAAGCCATTAATTCCTTACCATCAATTTTTTGTATATTTTTATCTTTTAAACCTTTTGATCCTGCTCTGGCAGGAACAATCGCATATACTTTATTAGACGACATATTATTCCTCTCCATTATCTTTGCTCTGTAAAATTATTATTCTTTATTATTGTTTTTCACTAAATCTCCTATTATTATAGTTAAATTCTAAACATAATGTTTTTATAATCCATCATTGCGCATACTTCTGCGCCTTTTAAACCTTTCCGTACATAGCTGACATCTTCCGGCAGGCATTTTTTCCACATATTAACGCCTGGCTTGTCCGCTCCCAGGTAACCTACCTCAAATACATCTATTCCCGCCTTGGATATGGCCTCATATATATCTCTGACCATCTCTCTTTTAAAATCCCAACCTGGTAAGATAACCGCCGTCTCTTATGGTACAATCAAGTATTTTAAAGTCTTTCATATCCAATCAATTCTCCCCTGCTCTTACTTTCTCTTAATTCTCTTAAAGAAATCACGGAACATTCCAATCAGCCTTGTTTTTATTTTACCCAGGGATTCTCTGTCCAGGCCCAACAATTTTGGAAAGTAGTTACTTATTAAAACTACTGTTATAGTATAGACAGCTCCCGATAGTAGAAAAGATAATATTACATTATTTTCCAGACCTGGAATCCTGTCTATTCCCAGTCTTGAAAGTACTGCAATTGATATCATAATTGCTACACTTCCTACCTGGTGAAGCAAAAATTTTCTAAATGAGAGCTTTAAAAACCTGGTATTAAAATAAAGCCATATATTTACTGTAATAATATTTATCAGAACCATTTTTATTGCCAATCCTACGGCCCCTGCATCCAGACCAAACATACTTTCAGGCGCTAATAAAAAATAAACCAGAGGTAATCCCAGAACCATACCGGCAATACCGATATTCCTGTACAATTTTGTCTGCCCCGTGGCATAATATACAGTACTTGTCAACTGCCCATAGGTCAGGTGAATGGGGAAAAAGGCCATTATCATTACCACTAATCCGGCTTCCTTATATTCATTACCTCCGACAATCAGCACAATTCTATCATACTGAGCAGCAACAAAACAAGACAGATAGGCTGCTATAGTATACATTATAGGAAGATATCGCCTGAACATGGCTCTCATATTTTTTATATCTTTCTTACCAAAGGATATGGAAAATTCCCTCATCAGAAGCGGGGTCAGGGAAACCGTAAACAAAGATATAATGGCGCTTATTTTAAATGACAGAGTAAAATACCCCTGCTGGATGCTGCCTCCGAACTTTTGAAGGAGCCACCGGTCCAGTATCCCCACCACCAGGCCTACTACCGTATAAATGGCCAGGGGGTAAATATATCGGTACATACTCTTAAGGTAATATTTCCCCTCTTCTTTTTTAATATTTGCTGCAGAATAAGTTGAATAACCGCTCCTTCTGGCAATAACGGCATAGAAGAATAATAACAGCGCAATTATAAAATAATGATAAATGAAAAAGGTTACCAGATTTAACTTATGCAGAATAAATAGTACCGATATTATAAGCAGTGCTATTATTTTCTGAATAACTCTTGCCTTCCCTGAATTAACAGTCAACCCATAGGCATCCATCATTTTAGTGTTTACATTCAATACCCACATCATAATGGAATACAGGGCAGCAAGATAAATAATTTGTTTGCTCTGGTCTATCCATATTTTTTGATTGATATTACCTATAGCGGTAAGAAACACGAAACTTAAAACCAGAAATATGATTACTGCCATTACCAGGCGATAAAAAAATACTATTTTTTTATCCTCTTTTTTCCGGGACAGCCTGTTATAAAACCAATATGAACTTCCGACATCTACCGAACTTACGACATTGTCAAAAAAAGCAGTCATAAAGCCAAAATTTCCATAAACAGCAGGTCCGAGACTTCGGGGAACCATCAATTGAATAACTGCACCAATTCCACTGCCTATGAAATTAGCAGATAATTTGAAAGCATATCTCTTTCTTAAAGTATCCTCTTTTTTACCGACATTATTTTGCTTAGATTTCAGATTCAATCCATCCTTTAAATTAAAATTTATCGCACCCAGGCCAAAACATTTATGTACTTATCAATCATATAAAATCTTTCGAAGCGACTTTCCACTTCCACTAATAATAAATTCATTCCTGTCTTTCCTGCCCTTAATAAACCTGCCAAATACGGTTTTTTTCAGACCGTAAATCAAAAGGCGATATTTAAGTAACAGAACTTTCCAGAAAAAACCTCCCATAAGATCAATAAGCTTATATACTAATACCTGATTTTTTAATATCTTTTTTACTTTAGCAACCGCTGAATATGACTTTCTCCTATCACCATAAAGCATGGATTTATATACCAGATTTGACCCTATATTCCACTTATGTGTCTTTAACCAGTAAATTTTAGGTATAATATTTACCTTAGCGTTCCATAATCTAACTTTATCGAGACTTGACTCTGAAACATTAATGTAGTGTCTGAAGTCTGCTGCATTAATATCAGATACTCTTAACAAATATTTCTCTTCGTCATCAATAGTGCTGCCCAATAAGCCATGGCAGCGCAGATACTCATAACAGGGAGTACCCGGAAGCGCCTGAAGATAATTGGTGCTTGTCTCCGGAATATATGGGGATACTTTAGCAACCTTTTTTAGAAAATCTATAGTTTGACTTATTGTCTTATCATTCTCGCCCGGCATTCCTATAATCAATTGAATTATGGTATAAATTCCAGCATCTATACACGCCTTAGCTGCAAATAAGTTATCTTCCGGCTTTACATTTTTCTCCATTATATTCAGGATCTTATCACTTCCGCTTTCCATCCCAAAATATATAGCTGTCATTCCCACATCCTTCAATCTTTTAATAATTGATGGGTCTTTTCTCACAATAGAAACCCGTGCTCCATCAATTTGAAAAAGTATGTCCAGCGGCCTAACAAGATCTATAAATTCATTAAGCTGGCGCCTGTTTTCGCCAAAACTTTCATCGGCTATGCAGAAAAATCCGGCATTATATCTGTCAATCAAGTACTTCATAGAATTAACTACTTTCCCAACAGAGATAATCCTGTACTTTGGTATCCACCGGTGACAGAATGTACATTTGTTTACACACCCTCTGGACACAAAAACCGTCGCTAACTTTTTATTTCTGCGCTTCTTTTCATAAGATCTGCTATCACAGGCGAAATCATACCGGGACATTGGATTCTGTATATATTGATTTATATCTGAATACTTCTCCAAAAATTCATAATCAGGCTGCTGTATCCGGTCACTACCGATAAGTTCTTCATATCCTGTAAAAATGCAGTTCCCATTAGAATCTAAAAAGGCAATCCCTTTTACTTTTGATAACTGGCTGTAGTTAATAGAATTTCTATTCTCATTCAGATACTTTGCTATATTCAATATGGACCTATCACCTTCACCAATAGCGCATATATCTACCTTGCATTTTCTAAGGATGACTTCATAGCTGGCAGCCAGATTACCACCCAGAATTATCTTCACCTCCGGTGCAGCTTCTTTTATGGCAGCGGTTAATTCTTTCACATATTTGTAAGCAGTGGAAACAACTGCACTTATGGCAACCACGGCAAATTTTTCTCTTCTAATAAACTCAACAATTTCACTTATATGAGGTCTTCTTGCGTCAATATCATAAAAATATACATAATAGCCGGCTTCCATTAAAATATTACACAAAGTAGTGCAAGCTACAGGAGGAAATGTGGTAGGCGCTAGTCGCATAGGGACATTACAAAACAAGATTTTAAATCTTTTATCCAATACATCACCCCTTGGATTATCATTTATTAAAGTATGAGTTTGTGCTCTCTGGTGCAATCCACGCTACATTAAATGCTAACTTAAAAATAGAATAGCTGATGAGACTATAAAGTCAAGAGATAGGAGGTCTCATCAGATGAAAAGAGCAAGAAGAAACTTTGATAATGATTTCTGCGTATTCCGGCGTATCCGGACACCAGTTCCAGAATTATCCGGACAGTGATTCCGGCAACATCCGGACACCTTGTCAGATGTTAAAATTCTACAGTAACAAACTTATCTTTTCAATGAATTTATAGTTTTCTATCATTATGTTTAATCCTCTTTATTCTTTTCAGCCATAACCTGGCGCATTGATTTCTTTGAATCCAGCGGAAGTATATATGCATTATGTATGACCCTGTCCATTATGGCATCTGCTATGGTGGGATCTGCAAAAAGATCATACCACTTGGAATACTCAACCTGCGCTGACAGTATGGTAGAGGCCTTATTATACCTGGCCTCAGCTATTTCTAGTATACCCCTGCTTTCTTCAACCGTATAAGTCTTTAGCCCTATGTCGTCTAAGATAAGCAGTTTTATCTTTCGAAGGCTACTCATAAATTTAACATACCTGCCCTGACTTCTTGCATCTTCTATCTCAAGAAGCAGTTCCGGGATCCTATAGTATTTTACCCTGTAGAGATGCCGGCAGGCTGAGTTTCCCAGTGCGCATATTACGTAGGACTTGCCTGAACCTGTCTTTCCTGATGCCACTACATTTAACTTCTTTTCGATATAGGTACAGATGGCCAGTGTTTGTATAGTCTTTTTATCAATTGTCCTATCAGGATGGTATTTAATATCTTCAATGCAGGCATCTATGGCAAAGGTAGCATTCTTTAAAAGTCTTTTTATTTTGGCATTTCTCTTTTGGAGCCACTGCTTCTCAACCATAAGGGCAAGTCTATCCTCAAAGGAAAGCTCCCTTAATGAATCGTCAGGATCGGAGAGCATCTCTGCCATTACCTTTAGCTTCATGTCCTTTAGTTTTTCTAAGGTGGGGCTATCAAGCATTTATACCACCTCCCACATAGGCGCTGCTTCCTCTAAGGTTGGAATGGATTATTACCTTATCGGAACTTTTATCCCTTGCTTTTCTCATAGACTCCTTTTTGATTATCATCTTAAAATACTTGTACGAGTAGATTTCCATATCAAGGGCTTTCTTTGAGGCTTTTTCCATGATATCAAGGTGGAGAGTCTTTGGCATGTTTCATTATGGCCATACAAGCCCTGTAAGCCTGTACCGGATAATTCCTGCTCTCAAGTACTTTTCTAACAAATGCTCCTGTATCAGGCCCTACCTTATTTGCCCAGGAAATGAAACGGTCTTTACTCCAGCCAGAGATTGCCCTGTGCTCTTCTGCCATATGTTCATCTTTTGTAGCATAACGCCGTCCCTTATTGTAATTTCTTTTGTGTACTGCAATCCTCTGGCCATCTACAAATACTTCTACTGTATCTTTAGTCACACTCAGGTAACAGGGTTTTCCTGCATAGGAGTAGGGAACACTGTAGTAGAAGCGGTCATATTCCACGTGGTAATTGTAGGCAACCCTTGCCTGCCTCCAGTCGCAGTACTCGTATCTCTGGTCTGGAAGCGGCATGAGGACATCCCTGTCTATCTTTTCAAAGGCGGCAATTCTGTTTCCCTCCATCTTAGCAAATGGCCTTCTGATAAACTTAGAAAGTCCCTCTGCTATAGCCTAGTTTATCTCGTATACGGAAAAGAACTTAATATTTCTTATGGGGGCAAGTATCCTTCTGGATACGTTTCCTACCATATTCTCATCGGCTGCTTTATCTTTTGGCCTTCCACTTCTTGCTGGAACTATTGCTGCGGAGTAATGGTTTGCCAAATCATTGTAGCTTCTGTTTAGAACCGGTTCCGTTACATCGGGTGTA
>Ga0307928_10001896_pt1 | contig 15931 bp, 12 predicted proteins | sample AceLakmetagen232_FD_201815 | JGI IMG/M metagenome (GOLD analysis project Ga0307928, IMG submission 201815) | Saline water microbial communities from Ace Lake, Antarctica - #232 | ecosystem: Environmental > Aquatic > Non-marine Saline and Alkaline > Saline | place: Antarctica: Ace Lake... | reverse complement strand
AGCAGACTTTCCAGCCAATACAGTAGCAGATACTTATATATTTGATGCTACTTATACTGATGGTTTGGTATTAGAGGTAATATCTGGAACACAAAATACTTCAACAGTAACATTTAGATAATTAAATAATAAGACAAATTTATGTCTGTAAATGATGCAAAATTACCTTCTTTAGCTGATAAAATACAAAGAGAAGCTGAAGAGGTAAAGGCTACCAAAAGAGGTAGCAAAAAAAAGAAAAGAGGAATTAGTCGTACCTCTAAAAAGTTAACTAAGAAGAAAAAATATGAAAAAGAAGACAAATAAAAATGGAATATTTTACGTAGTTATTTCATTGGTTGCTATTTTAGCAGTCGGTACTGGTGTATTTGCTTACGCAGTATCTAACAATGTTAATGTAGAGGGTGATTATAATTACTTTGAATCAGAAAATCAACCTGCACCAGATGAAGAATTGATTGGAGCTGTTTCTGGTCCTGATTACTACTGGGATTACCAGAATTTCAATGGTTTAACTACCTTTGTTAAGACTGGTGGATTCAGAGTAGCTTCTACTACTCTTGCAGCTATTCAAAATCCACTTCACGAAACATCAACACTTGATTTAGCAATTCTTGATATTTCAGGAGTCGCTACTACTACTATTATGTTTCAAGTAACTACTTCTACTGACCAATATTTCAAATCAGGAGAACTTGGTACAGGAGTAATTATAGCCAAAAGTGAAGCAAACGCAGTCCCAACAAGCACTACTGCTCATATAGTGAGTGGTGTTAATATTGAAACTGGTACTGGTGGTAATAATGCTGGTTCAGCAAGTGAACAAAGGGTTGCTATTGGTCCTAGTGAATGGGTAGTTGTTAAAGTATTTACTATTAATGATGCCTATGATTCTGCTATTACAGAACTAACAAGTTCATTAAAGGGTCAATATACGTTCAGATTTTTTAGATAAATAATTGGGAATAAACCCCTTAAAAATTAATAATAGACTACACTATGTCAAAAGAAACTACTGGAGAAAACCAGCCAAATCAAGAAAATGTTGAAGGGAACGAAGCTAATATGGTAGCCCTTAAAAAGGAGAATGAGACTCTCAAGATTCAAAAGTCTCGCTGGAGAAAGAAAGCTAAAGATGCCGAATCTAAAGTTGTTCCAGAAAATAAAACAACTAAAAAAGAGGCTAAAAAGTCAGATGAACCAGATTCTATTAGAATTGCCTATGAAGCATTACTTAATACTCTAGGGTACAAGCATCCTGATGACAAGAAATATATCTTTGACGAGGCAGAGAAGTTAAAAATATCTCCCTCAGATGTAGTCAAAATGGAACACGCCAAACTTCAGCTTAAAACTAGTAAAACACAAAGAGAAGCAGAAGGTGGTATGCCCGAAGGTGGTGGTAAAAAGGGTGGTGGAACTAAAAGCTCCGTTGATTATTGGGTTAATAAAACTGATAAAGATGGAGGTTATGAAAATCCTCCTAATGACCCTGCATTAACCATTAAAGTAGTAAATGCGAGGATGGATAAGGAAAGAAACAAACAAGAATTTCCTGATTCATAATCTGGTGTGGTCGTTGTCTGATTCTAATTAATTGTAATTGAAAATAATATGGCTAATGTAATTGTTTGGAATAAACACAGTTATGAAGCAAAAGTAAGAGAACGATTAGGTACACCGACAACTTGGAGAGATGTTTTAAACGTTAAATTCTCTAATAATAGAACTATTACAGGTTCTTATATGTCAACTGAACCATCCGTTCAGACTGGTACTCGTGGTACAGCTTATACTTACCAAGACGCTACTTTAACTGAAGAAGTTTTGACTATTAGTTTGTATAAAAATCTTCCTATTTTTATTGACGAAGCAGACCGTTTCCAACAGACCTATTTAGGTGCTATGGAAATTGCTGAGTTCCAAGGTGAAAAGATTAGTGAATATCTTGAAACACAAATGTTAGCTCAACACGCTAATTGGACTGATTTTGGTGTAACTGATTTAGCTAATACAGGTGTTGATGATACTTCTCAAATCACAGTATCACCTGCTAACATTGACGATATTATCAGGGCTATTAAGAGAAAGCAAAACGAAAATAACCTTGTTAATAAAGCTGTTAAGTTTGGTCGGTATATTATATGGCGTGCAGAAGATTTTGAAATGCTTGAGGCATTTGTTCAAGCAAATGGTTTCAACACTGCTGATATGGCGTTAAAGAACGGAATCGCCGTTGAAAAAGCGTTCCATTATATGGGTGTTGATCATTACTTGTCAAATTCTCATACTGCAAATCACGTAATGGCTGGTGTTAAGAAATGTGTTGATTTAGGCATACTTTCTGGCACTTGGGGTAAAGTTAAGTTTGTTGAAGAACCAAATAATGTTTCAGGACTTGGTGTTCCAAGTCGTGTTGATTACGGTTGGAATGTCCCAGCTCAACTTACTGAAGCTACACAGGATATTAATGTCGCATAATTGTTAGTATATTCTGTCTCTCAATAAAAGGGAGGCAGAGATATGCCAAAAATTATAAAAATAGGCGTGGGCGTCCCAACAATCGGACAAGTAAAATCTCAGACAGCTATCTCTTTAATGAATATGATGAAGTTGCCTTATGACTTTAATCCGATATTTGCTTATGGACCTTATATATCAGAGAACAGAGAAACTATTGTAAAAATAGCTTTAAAGGGGGACTGTACTCATATTCTGTTTATAGACCACGATATGAAGTTCCCACCTTATACAATTGAACATTTAATAAAACAAGATAAAGATATAATTGCTGTACCATATAACTATAAGTATCTTCCTAAACAAACAATGATTAAGTTCTTTGACGAGAATGGAGGTATGTCTAAAAAGGTATTAGAGATGCCAAGTGAAATATTTAAGGTTTGGGGTATGGGAACTGGTTGTATGCTTATAAAGGCTGATGTATTTAGAAAGATAAAACCACCATATTTTCAAATGACATACTTTAAAGATGGTAAGGTTGACATAACAGAGGATATTAGCTTTTGTATAAAGGCTAGAGAGAACGGATATGATTTGTGGTGCGATCCAACATTATTACTTGAACATGTGGGCGATTATCTGTTCTAGGGAGATTATAATTACTAATATAATATATGAAATTATTTGAACCAATCTCAGACCAAGATATTATCAGTGAGATAAATCGTATCTGTGGAACAACTGATGAGGTCTATAAGAATAGAGCAAAGATTGCTCGTGTTAATCAAGCTCTTGATAAATACTGGGCTTTAGCATCTGACTCAGCTCCTAAAGGAACTTTTGATGATGTTAATAACGCATCTATACCAGTAGAAACTCAAAGTATAGTAGCTGGAACTAATGCCTATAAAGTAGGTACTTTTACTAATGAAATTTTACAGATATTAAGAGTAGCAGTTTTAAAAGATGACGGAACTGAAATGGATTTAACAAGAGAAGAATTTGATGATATATCTGAGTTTAACGAAACTTATTCAACTGATACAGAAGATAGGGGAGTACCTAACTCGTGGACTAAGATGGGAGATTATATTTATCTTAATCCTTGTCCTGACTATTCTGAAACTAATGGACTAAGGGCTTATGTTAATCGTGAACTATCTAAGTTCACTTTTGTTACTTTCACCACTACAATCGCCGACCCTGGCGTTATAACAGCCGTTGCACATGGACTATCAGACGGAGATGCTGTAATACTTGTAACTGATGGTGCTTTGCCAACTGGACTGACTGCTGATAAAACTATCTACTATGTTTCTGATAAGGCTGCTGATACTTTTAAATTATCTACTACTCCAGCTCTTGTTGGAACAACAGAAATAGAGACTACTGGAACTCAATCAGGAACTCATAACTTTGTAAAGGTTAGTAAAGTACCTGGTATTCCAGTAATTCATCACGATTATCTAGCAAGACAAGCAAGTCTGCCTTTTTTAATTGAAAAGAAGCTACCACAAAGAGGAGATATTGCTCAATCAGTAGCTCAAGATAGACAAGATATTATGGATTATTGGCAAAATAGAGGTAGAGAACTATCAACAATAATTAAACCAAATAGAAGATTATATAAATAATATGGCAGAATTAAAACCACTAATAATAAATGCACCAGTAACAGGGATTGCTCAATCTCCTCACGTTGGTTTTGCTGATGTTCGTAATTTAGATATATTTACCATACCTGGAATTGCTCGTTTAAATAATACAATGACATCTGTCGGAACTATTACAGGATTGATTAAATGGATAGTAAGAGACCCAGTAACTCCAGCTAATTTCTATGCTGTTGATGGTGCTGGTGATGTTTATGTTTCAACTAATAGTGGAGTTTCTTTTGATGCTTTAGGAACTCAACCAACAGCAGGTGGAGCTGGACAAGGTTTAGCTATATGGAAAGACTATCTATTTTGTCCTAGAGCAACTGGTATGGACTTATATGGACCATTATCAAGCTCTCCAGCTTGGCGTAATGGTTGGGCTGGATTAACTATGGACACTGATGCTTTATGGCATCCAATGTTATCTTCTAAATTAGATGGAGAATTATATGGTGGAGCTGGTAGATATGTATTTAATATTGCTGAAGTATCAGGACAAACTTTTTTATGGGATGATGTTGATACTTATACTTCAACTTCTCAAGCCCTTACTTTACCAACTGGATATAGAGTTAAATGTTTAGAGGAACTTGGAAACAATCTAATGATAGGGACTTGGAAAGGAACAACAATAACTGATTTTAAGATAGCTGATATTTTTACTTGGGATGGTTCATCAACAACTTATGGACAACCAATTAATATAGTAGAAAATGGAGTAAATGCTTTACTTACTTTAGGTAATTCACTTTATGTTTTAGCTGGAGTAGATGGCAAGATGTATAAATCAGATGGAATAGGAGCAAATTTAATTGGTCAGATACCTAGTAGTGTAGCTAATATAGAAGGAAGTAAATATTTAGAAACATTCCCTGGAGCTTTTATAAATTATAAAGGCAGACCAACTTTCGGAGTATCTTCTGGTGGAGCAACCTTTACTGGTGGTATGGGAGTATATACTTTACTAGAAACATATAAAGGAAATGTTTTAACACTAGACCAAACTGTTAGTCCAGCTGATGATGGAACTACTGCTGTTTTAAAGGTAGGTGCTTTACTTTCTGTTTCCAGAGATACTTTGCTAGCTGGACATCAAGCGGCAACTACATACGATATAGACAAAACAACTACTACAACAAGAGTAGCTAGTTATGGTGGATATTTTGATAGTTCTTTATATGTTGTTGGAACTAATCTAAATAAGAGGTCTTTTACAGAAATTGAATTTCAATTAGCAAAAGAATTAGCAGCAGGAGAAAGTTTAAGGTTTAAATATAGAGTTAATCTAACAGATAGCTGGACTACTATTGATGAATATACTTATACAGATTTAGGTGCTGTTATATCTCATAATGATGTAACTAATATACCAGCAACAGAACTGCTACAAGTTAAAGTAGAACTAGGAGCAGGAACAAGTAATTTAACAACACCAGAGTTTAAGAGCTTAACATTAAGATAATGGAGATAACACCACAACCAAAAGATATAGAAACTAATATCATCCCTATTGATTTAGAAGAAGAAGATAATAAAGAATATGGTATAAATGCGGGTTATACATCTTCTAAAGTTGTTAATACTAATTCAAATATAGTAGAAAGTGGAGGTGGTTCAATAGTTAAAGGATTTTTAAAAACACAGAACTTTAATATTGGAGTTTCTGGTTGGTCAATATATAGTGATGGCAGTGTAGAGTTTAATGATGGAAATTTTAGAGGAGATATAACTGGTGCTTCTGGTACATTTTCTGGAGCATTGGTTGGTGGTTCTTTAGATATACCAGATGCAACATCAGCTAATTCTTTTCACATAGATTCTGATGGTAATGTTTCGTGGGGACAAGGAATAGTTACATTAGACAGTTATAGTGAGAGTAATTATAGTGGAAACATTAATCCTTTGTATTCTGGTTCTACTATATATGTAGGTCAATCTTTTACTAATGATAATGAAATAGTATTAAAAAGCTGTAAATTTTATATTAGAAAAAATGGTAGTCCAACTGGAAATGTTACTGCTCAAATTTATGCTCATACAGGAACTTATGGCACATCAAGTAAACCCACTGGTTCAGTTTTGGCAACTTCTGACGCTGTTGATGTATCAGGATTAACTGCTTCATTAGCTTTAACAACATTTACTTTTTCTGGAGCAGAAAAAATAACTTTAGATGCTTCAACTTATTATGTAGTAGTAATTAATTATAGTGGTGGTGATAGTAGTAATTCACTTTTTGTCGGTTATGATGCTACTTCGCCAACACACGATGGTAATATTAGTAATTCTACTGATGGTAGTAGTTGGAACTCTTCTTCTTCTGACCTTTGTTTTTATATTTATGGTGGTGAAGTAACGGCTGAAGTCCTAAATACAGGTGCAGCGACTTTTACTAATGTAACCATTACTGGTGGAACAATAAATGGAGTAGCAGTAGCTAATGTTTCTTATGTGGCAAATCCCAATGCTGATAGTGTTCCAACAGATTTAACAGCCAGTGATACTGGAATTACAGTTGCCACTGATGGAACAATAACTGCTTATGTAACTTTAACTTGGACAGCAATTTCATCTGATACTTTTGACCATTATCAAATTAGATATAAAAAGAATAGTTATACTTATTATCAATATGTAGATAGTAAAACAAATACAATTACTATTGACGGACTTGTTCCTAATACTTCATATAATTTTGGTGTATCTTCTGTAAATAAGAGTGGAGTATCTTCAGCATTTTCATCTAATATATCACAGACAACTGCTAATTCAACTACTGCTCCAGCAACTGTAACTGCTGGTTCTGCTACTGCTGGTATCCAATATGTTATTTTAGAATGGACACATAATACAGAAGCAGATTTAGCTTCTTATAATATTTATAGACATACATCTGATAGTAGTGGAGACGCTTCTTTAATCGGAAATTGTTTAACTAATTATTTTATTGATGGTGGACTAACTGGTGGACAGATTTATTACTACTGGTTAAAGGCAGTTAATACATCAGGATTAGTTTCAGATGACTTCTCTACTGTAAAATCAGCTACTCCTAGAAATGTTGCTAGTTCAGATAATAATATTGCTAGTCAAGGTTGGACTCAAACTTGTGTATTTTCTGTTACTGATGCTGATACTGTTGCTTGGGGATCTGGAGTGTTTACTGCTGCTAATGGAACATCATATAATATTACTGCTGGTAATACTGGTGATATGGGAGCTAGGACTTATATCTATTTAGATATAGGTGCTTCAACTACAGTTTATCAAACTACAACAACAGCAACTACTGCAGTCGGAGATGGTAAAGTTTTAATTGGTGTAGCTGAAGATAATACAACTGAAGCAATATTCCAAATATTTGGTGGAACTGGTGGAGCTAATTGGAAAGGGTCTGATATAGTGGCTAGTTCAATAACTACTAATGAAATAGCAGCTAATACAATTGTTGCTGGAAATATAGAAGCTGGAACAGTTACAGCTACTGAAATAGATACTGATAGTATTACATCACTTGGTAATTTAGTTGTTGCCGCTGGTAAGATTTTAATAGATGGTGCTGTTTATCTTTCTAATTGGAGAAAGACTGGAGATTTAACAAAGATAAATGGTGGTGAAATATCAACTAATACGGTTACTACTACACAGCTTAATTTTACCCCTGTTCAAAGTACAAATGTTGTTGCAAGTATAAACTCTTCTGCTGAAGGAATTACAATAGACGCTGATAATTTAACAATAAGTGCTGCTACTACATTTTCTGCTGGTTACGATCCAACAGAGAAAGTAACTACTTTTGCTCAAGATGGTATTCCGACTTCAATAGCGGCAGGAGATGTTTGGATAGACACTAATGACGATAATAAGACATATCGAGCTGCAATAGCTGGAGCTGATCAAATAACTGCTGGTGAGTGGGTATTATATGAAACTACTAAGGTTAAGACTTTTGCTCAAGATGGTGTTCCAACAGCATTAAATGCTGGAGATATTTGGTACGATACTGATGATGGAAATAAGATGTATCGGGCTACTAACGCTGGTGATGATGAAGTAACAGCAGGTGAATGGGAAGCTGTACCAGACGCTAATAAACTTGATTTACTCGGTGGCTCATACGATACTGCTTCTTCTGGAGCTAGAGTAAGAATATTCCCAGATGCTAATACTGGTATATTAGCGATAGATGATGCGGCTAATAATGTCTTTGAAGCTATTGTAGGTGGAACTAATGTCGGTGATGTAATAATGGGAAATGAAAGTATTGGTCAATATGCTAAGTGGGATAAAAGTGCGGCAGAGTTTATAGTAAACGGTTCACCGATTGCGTTTAATAGTTTTTACGGAGATGGCACTGACGGAGATGTAACAATTTCAAGTAATACAACGCTAACTAGCGATATGTATTATGATAATTTAACAATAGATACAAATTCAGTTTTAAATACAGGTGGATATAGAATATTTGTTATAAATGTTTTAACTGTTGAAAGTGGAAGTAGTATATCAAGAGCTGGTAATGATGGAAGTAATGGTAGTGCTGGTAATGGAACTGCTGGAGCTGGTGGTGCAGGTGGTGCAGGTGGTACAGCTTTAGCGGCTGGATATTACCCAGCTTGTGAAGATGGAAAAGCGGGTGGAGCAGGTGGAACAAGTAAAATTGGTACACAGGGTGATAATGGGACTGCTGGAACTAGTGGAGATGGTGTATCTAATTCAGTTGCAGATAATGGTTCTGTTGGTGCTGTTGGTGGAGATGGTGGAGATGGTTCTGGTTCACATGGAGTTGGTACAGGTGGAACTGCTGGAGGAGCAGGAGTAGCTACAGCAACTACTACAATGCCAAGAAATTATACTAATGCTAATTTATGGATAGATTTTTCTACGATAGGTTCTTTAACTCAATATGAATGTGCTGGTGGTGCAGGTGGTTCAGGTGGTGGAGGAGGAGCTTCTGGAGAATTTGATGGTAGTTTAAGTGCTCGTGGAGGTAATAGTGGTGGTGGAGCTGGTTCAGGTTCTGCTGGTGGTATTGTAGGAATTTTTGCAAGAATTATAGCTAACGCTGGTAGTATTACTGTAATTGGTGGAAATGGTGGAGATGGTGGTAATGGAGATGATGGTGAAAGTGGTAATAACAACACTGAAGGTGGTGGAGGAGGAGCTGGTGCAGGAGGTTCTAGTGGTTCAGGTGGAGCTTTAATTCTTTGTTATAATAAATATTCAGGAGCTGGTACATTAATTTATACAGGTGGTGTTGTTGGTAGTGGAGGAACAGGAGGTAGTGCTTCAGGTGGCACTGCTACTAATGGGGATAATGGAGCAAACGGTAATACTGGAAATACAGGATTATTATTAGCATTTAGAAATTAATATGAAAAAATACTTTTATACAAATAAAAAAGGTAAATTGAGGATGTTTTCTGATAAGAAAATTAAAGTTGATAAAGATATTTTTGATGAACATAATTTAACTACTTCTAAAAAAGAATTAGAAGATATTGAAAATTCTAAGATTACTTACTATAAAGGTGGGAAACTTGTTAAAAAACCAATATTAATAATATAACTATATGGCAACAACAAATGGTTCTTCTAATGGTGTTTATATTACTGATGAAGTTGATTTAGAAGCTAAAAGAGAAATACTAAGAGGAGCTGGTATTGCTGAACAAGACTTTTCTCAATATATTACTACTCCTGAACAAGATGCTACTGGACAAGGTAGATTGTATTTTAAACAACCAGTTACTTTAACTAGCCCACTTGGAGAAGAAACAAAAAGAGTAGCAACTGGTTCTGTGGAAGCTAATAACTTAATGAAAAATGGTTGGTCTATTAGTGGAGGAATAAATAGTGATAATATTACTAGCCCCTTATTAACTCCTGAAGCTAATATAACTATTGGAGATGATACAACTGCTAATGGTTATTTAGCAGACCAAGCTAAGGCTAGTATGGATGTTGATATAAAAGAAACAGATGCACAAATTCAGAGAAACTTGGAATTAATAACTCAAGAAGAAACACCATTATCAAAACAAGTTCAAGATTTATTAACTGATATTGGAGAAGACGCAGATACATTAACTGGTAGAGGTGCTGCTCAATTAGAAGAAGAGAGAAAAAGAGGAATAGAACAACAAAATCAAGCAATGGCTGATAAAAATACAGAACTTAAAAAGAAAATAGCTGAAATTGATGCTTTAACTGCTTCTTATAATCTAGCCAATCAACAAGAAGAAGGTAAACCACAAACATTATCAAGATTACAAGGAGCTCAAGCCCAGAACTACAAGATGTATTTAGCTCAAAAGAATGCCTTAACTGCTGAAGCTAGTTATTTACAAGCTGGATTACTTGGTATGCAAGGTAAATTAGAAGCTGCTCAATCAGCCGCAGATAGAGCAGTTGAACTAGAATATATGGATAGACAATCTGCTTATAACGCTAAGATAGCTCAATTAAATATACTTCAACCACAACTTGAAAAAAAAGATGCTAAATATGCTACTGCTCTTAAGATGACTTTTGAACAACAAGCAAATGATATAAAAGTTGAAATTGCAGATAAGAAACAACAATCTGACTTTGCCCTAAAACAAATGGATAAATATCCTGATGCTGGTATTACTTTAAATGATGATATTCAAACTATTAATAATAAAGTTAAAAGTTCAGCATCATTTCTAAAAGATTTTAATAATGAATTACTTGGTAACTTAACATCAGATCAAATTAGTCAGTTAAATGTAATACAAGGACAAATTAAAACAGACCCAGACATTAAAGGATTTATAGATATTAGAGATTCTTATAAGAGAGTATTGGTATCTGCAGAAGAACCAAGTGCAGCTGGTGATTTATCTTTGATATTTAATTATATGAAAATGTTAGACCCAGGCTCAGTTGTTAGAGAATCAGAGTTTGCTAATGCTGCAGCTACTGGTTCTTTAGGTCAAAGATTTATTGCTACTGGTCAAAAGTTATTAGAAGGTGAAAGATTATCTGACGTTATGCGTAATGATTTTCTTAATAGGTCTAATAGATTATATGATGCTAAAGTTGGTAGTCATAAAGATGCAGTAGAATTTTATGGTAATCAGTTAGATAGATTTGGAATACCAAGAGATGCAGCATTAAGAGATTATATTGGTGGTAATAACTCTACTATTAATTTATCTCCTCTTGATGTGCCTTATGTAACATTAAATGATTTAGTTGAAAATAAACCACAATATTTAGATTTAATTGAAGATATATTAAAAGAAGACCCAACTCTATCTGATGGAGAAGTTCAAGAAGAGATGAATAAAATATTAAGTTTTAGTGGAGTTGACAGCGACACATACAAAGCTGCAAGTGTAGGAATGACACCAACTAATATAAAAATAGGTGCAGGTTGGGGAGTTAAAAATAATAATCCTGGAAATCTTAGATTAGCAGGACAATTTGGTGCTACACAAGGAGGAGGAAACTTTGCTAAATTTGAAACACCACAAGCAGGTTGGGAAGCATTAATAAACGATATTGAAGCAAAAAAGGCTAGTGGTGGAAAATTAGATAGTAATTCTACTTTATCAGAGATGATTGCTGTTTATGCACCAAAAGAAGATAACAATGATCCAGCTAGTTACGCACAAACAGTTGCTAGAAATCTTGGTATATCAATTAATACACCGATAGGAAAAATAGACACATATCAATTAGCAAAAGCAATAGCTAAACATGAATCATCAACAGTAATAACATAAAAATATGGAATTAACAGAAGAACAAAGATCCAAATTAAGACAAAAATATGGACAGTCTACTAATCAGACTACTAATACTTCAAGAATAAGTCGTTTGCGTGAAATTGCAGGTAAAAGTACTCAAATTGATACACAGGTTGATACAGTAGATAACAGAGGTTTATTTCAGAAGACATTAGATGTAGGTCAAGAATTTCAAGAAAAACCACAGGAAGAAAAAGGAATAGGTCGTAAGATTTTTGATTTTTTTACTAAATCAGAACAGGCATTTGGTGATACATTGGGTCAAACCTTTGCATCAAGGGGTATTGCTTCAGATATAACAGATAAGGCTACACAAGATTTAATAACATCTGGTAATAGACTTATAACAATGGCTAGTTCTGAACAAGACCCAGAAAGAAAAGAGAAGCTATTAAATATGGCTAAACAGGACTTAGAAATGGCTGGTGTTCAGTGGAAAGAAGTTTTACCTGCTATTGAAAAAACATCTAAGCAGATATTTGGTGAGGGATTAGGAGTTGCAACAGATATAGCTGCATTTGGTCAATATAGCAAAGCATTCCAACCATTATCTAAATTGGCTGGTGGGAATGCTAAAAAGGCATTTGTTCAAGGAGCATTAGCACAAGTTCCTCAGGCTGCTACTATTGGAGCAGGATTTGGAGTTTCTGGAGCATTACAGGAAGATAAAACTATTGGCGAAACTATAAAATCTGGAGTGGCTGGTGGTATTACTGGTGGAGTTTTAGGTGCTATTATCGGTGGGTTTGGAGCTAGGGCTCAATTTAAAAAACCAGAAAAAATAGAGGCATTAAGACAAAAAGCTATTGAACAATATAAACGAGGATTAAATGCTACTAAAGAAAAGTATAAAGAAAAAGCTGATAAAATTATTCCAGATTTATTAGATAAAAAATGGTGGGGAACTCGTAAAAAGTTAATGGAAAAGGCAGAGAGTGGAGTTGCTTTATCAAGAGCCGAATATCAAAAAATAGGAGAACTTAAAGGTGTAACTGAAATTAAAGGATTATTAAATACGGTTGATGATGAAATTGGGAAACTTACTTCAAGAGGTGGAGAAGTGGCTTCTGTTAATAGAGCAAAAGTTAAAGCATTGAGTGAATTAAAAGCAGATATTTTATCTGTTGATGCTTTTGATAAAATAAAAGATAATGTAGCTTCACAACAAGCACTTAGGGAATTAGCTCAACAATATGGTGATATTATATATGAATCACGAAGGTCGCAAAAAACAATTACAGATAACGCAACATTATCACAAGTTAAAAAAGTAGATAGTGCTATTAGAAAACTATTAAATCAAGACCCTCGTAATATTAAATATTCTGAAATAAACAAAGTAAACAAATTGAGTTCTACTTTAGCAGACATTTTAGAAGAAACTGCTAAACGAACAGGTAATCATAAATGGTTAAATGTAATTAGAAGTTTATCTTTTGGCGGTGGTGCTGTCACTGGTGCTGTTGTAGGTGGAGCTCCTGGAGTTGTAGTTGGTGGTTTAGGCATAGGAGTATTAACCGAGATATTAAATTCAACTTGGTGGAATACAATGAGAGCTGTTCAAAAATCAAAACTAGCTGATAAGCTAGTACAGAAATCAGGACAAGAATTGACAAATGCTTTGATATTATTATCGCGACAAGGAGTTAAAGCATTAAATAAATTATAATCCTTTGTGATAAATCTTTGATAGTATTATTGAACCAATAATACAAAAGATTAATAAAAATAGTATATTCATATACTTATTATATAACACATACTAAATAACTTGTCAATATGCCAAACAATAAAATAGAAAAACTAAAAAGATTAATAGAAGTAGCGAATGAAGGAATAAATCGTAAAGATTTCTTAGAGTCTTTTAAGACTGTTGTTAATCAGGTTTTAAAATTAGAAACAAAAACAATTAATAAGATAGATACAGCTATTTCAGAGATGAAGAACGATACTAACACCCTCTCACAAGCCACACAAGCCGATTTAAGCGACTTATATGTAAAACTTATAGGATTGGTAGATACTGCTTTAAAAGAGCAGGAAAACGGCTTAAACTTCATAAAAGATAAAGTCAGTAAATTAAAGAATGGTAGAGATGGCAGAGATGGTAATAACGGAACAAATGGTAAAAGTGCTGATGAAAATAAGATATTAGAAGTTTTAGAAAAAAAACTACCTAAAATAGATAGTTCAGAGATTAAAAAACTGAAGAAAGAAATTGAAGAATTAAAGAAAAGACCTAGTGGTGGTGGTGGTACTTCTGCAATTGGCGTAGCTCAAACTTTCAAATATATCGCCCATACAGAAAAACCAAGTGGAACTATTGACGGAGCAAATAAAGTATTTACAGTTACTAAGAATATATTTTGGGTAGCAGGATTTACAATTAGCAATCAACAGATAGCAGAACTACCTAACTTTACTTATGTAGGAAAGACTATAACTTTTACTGAAGCTATACCAGCTGTTTATGCTACCAAGGATTTTGAAATTAAATTCATAGGAACATAATAATAAAAAAATATGAAAAAACTAATAATAATTCTATCTCTAATTCTATTATTTGGTATTGGTTCTTTTGTTTATGCTTCTTGGCTCGATCCCTTTGTATCAATCCAACTAGCAGATACTCCAGTAGCTAATGAAGTTTTAGTTACTGACGGAACAGATAATAGCTGGACAGACTCTTTATCGCTAGAAAATATAACAGTGGGATATATTGAAGCAACCTCAACAACTGTATCTTCTACTGTTGTTAATTTAGAAGTATCAAACAACCTAGAAGCAGTTAATTCTTTTATAACTGACTACTTTGGTACAGGTAATATGACTATGGATGGATATTTAACAGTAGGTGGAAATGCTACTACAACTGGCAATACTTCTTTACAGGGAACTTTATATGTTAAAGATGGTAATGTAGGTATAGGAGTAACAGACCCTGACACAACACTTGAAGTATATAAAGTTGGAACACAGCTTAAGTTATCTGGTGGTGCGGCTGACTACGCTACTATGGCGGTAGCTGCCGATGGAGCATTAACAATCACCACAGTAGATGCTACCGCAGCAGAGGGAGATATTATTTTATCACCTGATGGTAATGTGGGTATAGGAATAGCTACGCCAAGTTCATTACTTACTGCCCAAACTCCTAAATATGCTTTATCGTCTACTGGAGCAAAATCTGCTTCTTCGATTCTTGCAAGAGCACAAACAACTGCTAATACGGCTAATTTTTTAACAGGAATATTGGGCAAGTCGCAAACCTTTGGAGCATATAATTATACTGGTTCTATTTTAGGATTTCATGGTTCAGTAGAGCATGTAGGCACAGGAACAATCGGAACTGCTATTGGTGTAAAAGGAAATATTAATAATTTTCCAAGTATAGCAGGAACAATCACAAATGCAAGAGCATTATCAGCTTCATTAGATGCAGAAGACGGAACAGTTACTAGTGCTCATGGGTTGTATGTAGAAAATTTTGCTGTTGATGATGGTTCAATAGGGACTTCCTATGGAATTTATTTACCAGAGCAAACAAACGCATCTACTAATTATCAGATTTATTCAGTAGGTGGAGATAGTTATTTTGGTGGTAATGTAGGAATAGGAACAGCAACACCTATAAACAAATTACACGTAGTTACTGCAGATGACTATTCACAATTACTTATTCAAAGGAACTCTACTGATGATAATGATTATGCAGGTATTGAGTTTAAAGTTACCTCTAATGTTGCGGACGAATATAAAAAAGCAGGAATATATTTTGAAAGAACTGTTACTGGTGGAAGAGGAAAATTACATTTTGCTTTAAATAATGCAAATACTACTGCTAATACTGACATTACAGATTCAAAAATGGTGATAGATTATCTTGGTAATGTAGGAATAGGAACAGCAAGTCCTTCTGCTAAACTTCATATTTATGATGCTACACCAATTAAAGCACAACTTTCAAGTGGAAGTAAATATGGTTTTGAATTTATTACATCAACTACTGAAAATGCTATATTAGGAACAACT
>Ga0307928_10001894_pt1 | contig 15934 bp, 14 predicted proteins | sample AceLakmetagen232_FD_201815 | JGI IMG/M metagenome (GOLD analysis project Ga0307928, IMG submission 201815) | Saline water microbial communities from Ace Lake, Antarctica - #232 | ecosystem: Environmental > Aquatic > Non-marine Saline and Alkaline > Saline | place: Antarctica: Ace Lake... | reverse complement strand
TGCCCCTTTGTTTAGTCAAGGCATTATTCGCGTCGATTCTTGCCTGTAGATACTCTTGCTGCAATGCTGTTTCAGGATTGAGTTGATCCTGTACCAGTTCAGTCAACATCCTCTGCTGTTCGGGTGCGAAGCCACCAGAGCTACCAAAAGGATTAATAGCACCTGTCAACTTACCCAAGAACCCCTGCGGCCCTTGTTGTGGAGTATTTACTGCTTGCCGTATAGCGTTTGGATCACCCGACTGGTTGGCCGCTGCGAGTTGTGACAGGAAATCCTGGTTAGCGTTATTTTGTCTGGCGCCTTGGATACTAGACAATCCTTTAACGATACTCTGTAACGCTGATTGGTTTGAAGCCAAATCGTCAAAGCCCGGCCCTCGCTGTATTCTTGCCGCTGGTATAATTGTAGGCATTATTTACTCTCCTGAGTTACTTTCATTAATACTTTGGAATAATCAATCTGCTTGAAACCATGCTCGCTAACTGTTACGGCTTCTGGTTTGTATCTCTCTACGTCTTGAGCGATCAGACCAAAGCTCTTACCCTTCAAACCAATCGCCTCTGCTTTGTCGTTCCATGTCCACGTTGCGAACGGTCCACCGTTGATATATTGAATGTCATTTTTGAGTCTTTTGTCTGAAAATGAGGCGAAAGCTCCGGCTGCCTTCATTGCGGCTATTGATGCATCCGTACTTGCCGCACCCGCACCTGCCGCACCCGCACCTGCCGCACCCGCACCTGCCGCACCCGCACCTGCCGCACCCGCACCTGCCGCCGCACCAGCACCACCGCCAAACATGCCAGACAAACCACTCATACCATTCATTACTCCACCAGCCATTGATCCGATCTGGCTGAACATGCTTGGACTATTAGTAACAGTTGGTTGAGTCCACATTTCATTATCAACTATCTGTTGAGCCAATGGTGCTAGATACTGGAACGAACCCAGCAGATTGTTCATGTCCTGTTGATATACTGAATCTAACTTAGATTGTTCGATAGATCGTGGCAATGAGCCATATTGATTTATCGCTGCAAGGCGAGTATATGGATTGTCTCTTGATCGTTCAGCTTCATACAGTCCCGCCAGGGTAGTCATTCGCTGGTTGGCCATATCAGCACGGAAGTCTGACATTTGACTTACCGCACCGCTACTATTCAAGTTACGGAACCGATGACTGAGAGCATTAGCTCCTTCTTCTTCCTCTGCTTGCGATTGTCTCCGTAGGCCAGCGTATAAGGCACTGGTAGACGGGTCTTGAAAAGACTTACCGGATGCAATATCGTCAAGGATAGATTGGCCCTGTTGTTCAGTATCAGACAGACCCGCAATTTCTCTGCGGCCAAATTCTAATGGCTGACTTAGTAAATCTTTTTGAAAGTCCCGCCCTACTGTTCCCTCAGTTCCCTTAGCTGCTCTCGGATCATAATAATCTACGTTAGTTTCACCACTAAGAATATCACTAAGTCCCATAATCTATACCTTACCTCTCTTAATTTTGTTATTAAAAACAAACCCAGTAAAAAACTTCACCGACTGAGTTTAATTCCAAGCCGCCAGTACCCTCAGTTATAGTAAAAGTTGTATTCCCAACTGAACCAATAGCTGAACTGCCACCGCGGGTTGTCCACGTTTGTGTGTTTCTATCGGGAGAATCGTCGCAACCGACTATGATTAATTTAGGAGTATGACCCAACCCATGCGTTACAACTTCGGTTGACACACCATCCCCTGTGTACGTTCCACTTGCAAACCAATCAGATGGTGGTGACGCTGGCATCTGAGCATCAGCGATGACACCGGAATCAAGAGCATCTGCGGCGATGGAGTTTGTGTTGTTTATTGTGCTTCCTGTGATAATTGAATCATCAATCGTAAATCCATTAATGAGGTATATAGACAAACTCTCGTTCATTAAAATTCTGTTTGATGCGGAGGGACCAATATTCACATGACAATATTTTACATTAGCTCCAGTCGATGCAGTACCAATACTGCCATTAGTGAATTCTATGGTTGAGAATTGATTTGCAGCAGAAGTATCTAGACTCATCTGACTCGCTGAAAAAGCGATTGACGAATTAGAGGATTCACAATTAAATACAGGTCTACCACTCACGCGATTGCCAACAGTCAAGGTATCACCCGTCCAAATCCCCGTACCAACAACTGTCATTAAGCCATTTTCTAAACTATAAGAACTGCCGGTTATCCCCAGGGTTCCTTTTTGGCCATTGATAACTAAATCAGTGCCATCCCATTTAATATGCTGAGTGGCATTACCAAAATCAAACTTAGCTGTTCCGCTATCCATACCGATCCAGTACCCAGCGGTAGTGTCTCCATAAATATCCTTACCGGTAGTGTGTATTTCCCCGCTGCCAGTCATAGTCAAATCTTGAGCAAACAAGTTAGCTACGTCAATTGCAGTAGCGGTAACAGTACTGGTGTAAATATCGCCACCATCAATTTTTGTGGTATCGGTGTCGTGTTGCCATGCTTGTATATAATTGGATTTTGTCGATGAGTCAAACATCCTATCGGTTACCTGGCTGGCTACATTTTCAAGCAAGATAGTGCTGGCTTTAATTTCTTTAGCAGTTATCGTATTGGCCTGAATCAAACCGCCATTAATAATCGGTGACTGAAAACTTGCGTAAACCTTTGTAGAAATCCGATTGGCCAGAAACCAAATATCAGGCTTATAGGTCACTGTCGCCCCATGTTGTAGGGTGATCGGATCAGACAAGCTCGACACGTCAACGTAAACAGCAATATCTTCCTCGTCAGACGTACCTTCACTCACCACATAGGACACCCCGCCATATTGCAACGTGCCGGCATCCCATTTGATTATGTTGGTCGCTTTATAGCGAAAGTTTAAGTTAGTCACCAGAGGGATATCAAAGTCAGCCGTGCCAATTGCGTCCACCTGTGTTTGCAGGGTAGGTATCACATCACGATTGATAATGTCTACATCGTTAAGCATTTCGCGATGAAGGAAGTCAATCGCCCGCTTAATCTCGCGCAAATGTTCTTCCACATCATTAAAATCTGTAATTTGCTCCACCGGAGAAAGACCCGTGCTTTTAGCTCCCGACTGCAAAGCATATAGTGGACTAAAGTATAACAAACATATAATTAAACTATTAACGATAACTTTGTGGTACATAATGAAATATCACTCCTACAAATCTAAAAGGGTTGGACCCTGAAATTTTTAATTGAAAATGTCTGGCACGATAGTCAACATCCATCCTGTCCCATAAAATATCAGTTGACCCGCTCAAGCTTGACGTACCAACTGACTGCCAGGTTGTTTCCATATCTCTTTTAAGCTCAATAGTCGCCGTCCCTGACCCCTCATTCCTAAAGAAGACCGTAATGGCCGTCAATCGCTTAAAAACGTCAAGGTAAGGTGTACCTTTTGCGTGTGAAAAGTCTGTAGCGATTATAGCATAACCAGTAAAATCAGAACCGTTATCCTGTAAACTGTTATGAGAATTGTATGTATAACCAGAATAATCCCCGCAAATATCTAACGCAGACCCACCAACTGATATTACAGATTCCCATGCCCAGCCAATTTCTTCCCATGTAGGTAATAAACTATTAGCGTCAGTCCAAACATATTGTGGTGATATCTGTTCTGCCCAATGACCGAAAGCCGACACTGGCATATCTAATCTAGACCATGCGTTATATCTATCTACTGCCAAAATTTTATTATTAGTCGTAGCGTCCCTGCCGTATGGAATCGACCACCATTTTTGTTGAAGATCGGAAACATAAAAACTTTTAACATCGCTTAATTGTTTATCAGGTATCAGCTTTAAGGTTTTATCTATTCCGTCAGAAACAATGCTAAACTGACTCATTGGTGAAGGAATAATTCTAATGTTTCTTTGCGTATCCAAAAAATACAGTTCGCCATTCTCACCATTTAGAATTGATTGAGGACTTTTTGTTCCAAGTCTATTACGCAATCGACGATGATTAAATATTAATGTTGAATCCACCGCCCATAATTGGTCAATGGCATTCTCAGAAAATATTAAAAGAAAATTCTCAATCTGACCAACACCTAACAATGGCTTAGGACCTGGCAGTATCATCACACCGGCGTTACCCGTCCCTAGTGTCCATTCTTCCCCCGCTGCGTCATTGTCAGCAATAGTTCCACCATTAGCAGTATCAGACCAATAAACCCATTGCGCACGATTAGCACCTCCGGCCAAGACATTACCTGCTAATAAATAACCTTCAAATGTAGCCAACCATTTAGCTTTAGTAATAAACTCTCCGCCACCAATGTCAAGACCGCATGGATCATCGGCAGCTGCTAAAGCACCTGTCCCCTCCCAAGCCAATACTTTGTCAACATTATTTGTTGCATATAATATATTATCAAATGTCACAACTGACCATGCTGTACAGGTAGAATTATCATATACCGCGTTCCATGCAAGGCTAGATGTATTCCACATATAAACTGATTCCGAAGTAAACGCTAATAAATAAGACGTACCATCTACTTTTTCATAATAATAATATGTTAAAACAGGTTTTCCATCTGGTGTTGTCTGTTCATTGCTATTAGCGTCAATTAACTGATCACTTCTCATCAATGACCGATGAATCTCACCATGCTGCATAATAACATTTTCGTTATCAGTGGTATATGCCTGTGTCAAAGTAATTTGCGGCACATCTTCCCGCATACCAAGCACCGGCGAGAAAATCCCGAAAGCCTGCACCGCCGCCGAAACTAACGATGCAGGCCCAAGGAGAGTGACTAACAATAAAATTAAGGTTGTTTTTTTCATTAGTCTAATACTTTCATAGCTATATAATAATAAATTTTATCTAATTTATTCATATTTCCATCAGCCGAAGCCGAAGTACTACCAACTGTAAATCCATCAGCATCTAGTGATACAATTACATTATCCTCAAATTTATGTGAATTATTAAATATCTTACTCTTAGTTCCCATGTCAGTAGTTTTAATACTCACATATAGGCTTTCAACACCTGGAATAACCATTAATACTTCTGGTTGAAAACCCATCCCAATAATCGCTTTAGTTGCCCCATCATCGCCTGTATAAGTACCGATCTTCATTTTGGCGGCACTATCTGTCGTGTTTAATATTGTTAGCCATGCTGATGCAGAACGATAACTTACTGTATCGTCGGTATTGTCATAGCGAATATTACCTTCAGTGGTATCGGTAGTTGTGTCAATAGGTAAAGTCCATGTTCCATCAGAAACTCCAGTTAATGTATCAACTGTAAGGGATACTGTATTGGCATATGTCCCAGTCAGGTTCAATTGCCCACCATCTGTAAGCTGTATAATATTACTGGCCTCGTCCCAAAAATGTAGTTCACGAGTAGAATCCACGTCGATAATATCAAGTATGCCCTCACCGTCAGCTATCACAGAATGTGTGTCATCAGAACCACCATCGGCTACTAATGAAGTGTCCACATCAGTAAAGGTTACTTGAAACTGCTTACCTGAATCAGCATGAGAAACCTCACTGCCCGTTTTAGCAAACACATGATCGACGTTTAATCGCTCCTGCACTGCGTTCTTGACCTCACGGATACGAGTAGCACCTAGTCCTATGGCCTGGTCATCAGGCGGTGTAGTGGTGTCGTAAGTATAAGTCAGTCCCAAACAAACCGATACCATTAAGGCTAACAACATTAAACCCAAACACTTCTTCATATCAAAACTCCTTTTAATTATATATCTCGGTATTTAATTTGTATCGGCTGGTTTTCAAGATTCATTCCCAACTGACGTAATTCAGATTCGTATCTGCCATTTTGTTTCATTAATTGTTCAGTCGCTTGCTGATGACCGGCAAACTGTCCGTCCCACAACTTAAATAATACCCCGGCGTAAACACATTCCCGGAACTTCTCGCCAAACTCTATTGTGGCAATATCGTTGGGATGATGTTTGGAATAAAAAACATTGACGGTATAGGCATCGCCCGGAGTAGGATAGAAATATACTGCATCATTCCATAGAGCATATTTATATGGTTCACCTTCAACAGAGCTTGAGCCTTCAATCAGCTTTTGATATTCATCTAAAGTAATTCTCTCTGGATAAAAGCCATTGGCAATTGCTAAACTCTGTAACCATTTGAAGTCGCTAATCTCGCTAATGAGATCATAGGAAGCAGTACCATCAACAGTATCAAACGTGCCGGAACTCTTTAAAAACTCAGCCCGTGTTGCTATGTCATATAAAACACTTCGCAATTCTTCATCTATACCAATGACAGACAGGCCGAAACTTTTCAGTCGGTTAAGAACTACTTTATAGATTTCTGCTTTAGTCATGTTTAGTATTTCCCGTATCGGTTGGTTAGCATTTTAATCTGATCTTCATAAAGAGTCTTATGAGTCCATGCTTGTTCAGTCATGTCGCCCAGCGTTCCCCGCCCTAACTCTAACAGGTGGCATACGCCCTCGATTATTGCTTCCTGTACTACGTCAGGCATGGTTATTGAACTAGCTGACGTGTCCTGGTAGCAATAATGCAGAGTTAATGCTGTGCTGGTCGTTGGTCGTGGCCATACATAAACATTGCCATCGTTGTGCATGTGGAAGAACTCTGGCTCACCTTGGGTAATGTCTGCTTCAAACTTAGCGTTTAAGTTATCTAGACCACCGACAAACTCCAATGGCTTGTGGGTTTCACCAACCAACGATCTTACCTCAACATAGTCAGTTGGCCACACACCGCTATAAGCATTTGCCGCGATAGTCACCGTGCTTGACTTTTGTAATATCCCCGGTATTCGTGAAGATATTTCCTGCAAGATCGTTACAATCTTAGTAGCGATGTTGGTTTCATTTAACGTAAGCCGTTGATTGACAGCCGCCAGTATTGTTGTTTTATTTATTGACATTATTTACTAATAACCTCTTTAGGGAATTGATCTAATAACGATTGGATACGTTCTATTTCTAAACTTAGCTTATCCCTTGTTTTTGTTATCAACTCTAATTGTTTCTGCAACTGTTCTTTATCATAAACCGATACTACTGTTCTTGTTTCTTCGATAACATCTTTGTTATCATCGTCTTTAGTTATTACAAACGTTTTAGTATCCATTACGTAGCTCCTCCTATTTTATTAGCAACATATCTTATCAATGCACCTTCAACAACAACCTCGCCAGTTATTTCATCTTCTGAAGCGTCTATCCTTCTTATTCTTATAGCGAATGATTGTCCTGCTACTAATCCAATTGCCGATGCGTCAATAGTAAATCCTGTTTTATACCCAGTGTACGCAGCCCAGGTCCCTGTAGTTGTTTCGACAGGATAATCATTAGTTGTAGTTGGCACAACATCATTAGCATTAAAGTCTGCTGTTCCAACACTTACTTGCATATTAAATTTTTTTGTCGTATTAGCTGATGGTAACCAGCCACCTACATATACAATTGGATCAGTTACTCCGTCCCAATCATCTGGCATACAAGTACATGCTGTAAGCTCTTCATTATCTGCGTCATAAACAGGCAAACTAAAACCTGAAAAAACTCCACGATAAACTAAAGTCGGCTTCCCTTGTCCTGTGATTTTAGAGTAATTAAAAACAAATGGCTTTTGCACATATACTTTTGCAGTTCCGTGTAAATTAATCTCCCCGTCTGCTTTTATCTCAGTATAATTTGCACCAGTACCAATATTCAAAGCTGTTGCGGGTACAAGCCATCCGTCTGTTCCGTCAGAACTTAAAGCTATCTCTGATCCAACGCCAAAGGTTATTGCCTTGTTATTCTCAGTTAACGCAACACTACCAGTTGTAAATACATCACCAAAGAAATCAACACGTCTATCTTTCCTGATTGATAATATTAAATTACCACTACCGCCACGGACACCCCCCTCGGTCACACTATATAAAACGGCGCTAGTGAGATTATTATCATTTGTATCAACATAAATTTCAAAAAACGACAATCCCTCTTGTACAATCACACCGGTAGTCGGAGAGTAAATGAAATCCCTCGAATGACTAAATTCTATTTTATTAGTTCCCACGATAACAGTATCGGTGCTTGTTAAACCCCCAACTGTAGCCCTGCCGGCAGTCGTCAGATTATTATCATCAAAACTTATCTCGTCGCTACTCGCTGTGATAACTAAATCACCAACAGTAGTAACAATATTCCCATTTGTCCCATCATGGTACAACTTAATCACATTAGATGCCGTAGCACTTCCATCGTGCAACCATAGCTGTGGGCCTGTAACTGTGGAAACACCAAAATTCAAATTCCTTCTTGCGTAATCTGTTAAAACCCAAACTGGCTCGTCATTGTCGTCATTAGTGCCTCCAAAGGTGATATGATTTAGCGTGCTATTCGTCCCGCTGGCTCTATTCCTATAGATAAACCCAGCAATATTTCCATTGATATTAATCTCGTCTGACACTCCAAGGGTTGTATTAACAGTGAATGCGGTTGTAGTCCCACCAACGTAGAGCCTTCCATAACTATCGACACCTAATGTTCCATATTTTTGGCCTCCGCCGTTATAAGACCCATAAAAAGCTAGGGAAGGATTATCACTGGTAGCATTTTCAAATAAACTCAACCCTATCCCGCTAAGGGCTGGCGTACCTAATAACGTGCCATCTCCTGTACGATCTTTGAATAAGCTGACAGCAGTTGTAGCACTTGCTGTAGAGTATAATTCTGTATCTATTGTTAAATCATTACAAGATATATCACCAACAGTAGTCAGATCAAAACTACCAGTCTTATGACCAGTCAACCCAGTATCAGCAGTATCAGTTCTCCAATAGTTAGTCGGAACAGCAGGATTCAGCGTTGTGTAGTTAAGCTGGTCACATGTTATATCACCAGCAAAATATCCATCCTTCCACTTAAACGACGATGTGCCAAGATCAATAGTATTAGTAACACTTGGCCTAACTGACGAATAGCTATTATCAATAACAACAGACCCGCCACCTTCTGCTAAATCTTCAAGGACAAAATTTGTACCAGAACCAGCCAAACTGAAATTACTTATCGATCCAATGTTTATATCCCTAAAGGATGACGTTCCACCAGTAGCAGAAATATAAGTCGCGTTTATATATGCGTCAAAATTATAAACAGTCGCACCAATAAATAAAACCTTATCCGTTGGTGTATCATAACTAATTGATGCCTGACTGGATAAATTAAATACATCTGCTTTAACTTCACTACCAAAATCCCACCGAGCTACACCAGCACCAACAATCTCATCATCAGCAATATTATACGATAACGTAGCTTGGGCTTCTATATCAATAACGCTACAGTAAACCGTACCGGCTTCAACTATATCATTATCACCCATGTCCAAGTCGCCAACCATCGCCTGCGACCCGCTAGTAAGAAATATCTTCCCATCAGCGTTAGGAGCAGTTAATATACGATTAGCACCTGGAGAAATGTCAGACAATTGCAAGTTTAATTTTTTAGTGTTATCTTCATTATCTGAAAACGTAGCCTCACTATCTAATACTTGAAATGCCGCGTTAGATAATCTCGACCATGCAGCTCCATCAGATTCATACAACCCCCTGCGCCTACTCCATAAAAAACCAGTTGTTTCTTGAACTAAATACACACTACCGGAATTAGCTGGTGCGGCAACAGGTAAAGCTGCAAAATTAAGAACAACACCGTCCCAACCGCTACCTAAAACAGTTTCTTTGCCAGCATTGTCCCTATAGCATAAAACCGTTGTCCCACCAAATGCTTTAGCATACAACCTTGCAGTATCAAATGCTGGATCGCCAGGTAAAGCGTTTTCGTTGAAATCAATGAAGCCTGTTACCGGCACCGATCCGCTAGGTCTTAAATTACTATTTAATCTGTCTCTTAGCATGATGATTTTACCGCATTACATTGCGGTTATAATTGCTCCTATGTTTGATGCTGGCGATACCGCACCGCCACTCCATAAAACCAGTTTAATATATCTCGCCCCCATCAGGTCAAAGCTCAATGAACAAATATGATTATGAGTTGAATCAGCAATAATCATTTCAGTTGGCCATGCGTCTATGCCCTTGATCGTATCAACCCATAGGCCGCCAGGCTGATCCACTCCGGTTACTGGATGTTTAGCACACTTATAAGTACCAACCTTACAGGAGTCGCCCGTGGTCGTAAATGCTGGCAAGGCTGGCCCATGCTTAGAGTCTTTCCAAACAAACAAGCCAAGATCGAAATCGTCATTCGCTGAATCGTCAACTGAGAATAAGGCAATCTGAACTGAATTGATACCATATCCCATTGCATCCCAAACGTCGATCATGCCATTAGTTGCTTTAATAGTGGCTGCGTCTACAACCTTCGTTGACCAGCTTATATCGTCAACGCTTGGCTCATATCCAGCAGCTTGCAATGATGCACCGTCAAGCGTCCCAGGTGTTCTAAGTACTGCAAACCTATTGTTTGGCGTATAGAGATTCTTTCCGCTAAGGAATGGGTGCTGCGGTGGATTGATTGTGCCTTCTTCTATTGACATTTAATTCCCGTCAAATTATTTGTAATCTTCAATATTTTTTCTGGCAAACGGTAACGAGCTTGGGAATTCCTCTGGTGAAAAATTGACTAGCTCGATACCCTCTTTGTCGCAATGGTCGCTGGCACACTTAAACCACTTATCCAAATTTACTCGATGATGTTTCAATGGGTCGGGTGAGCCATGACCGTAAAACGTATTAGCATCATCATCGGGGTAGTGCATGTCGCAACCAATAGTAGCGATCACTTTTGGATCCATTGTATGTAATGCCCACCATAAGCCAGTGAAGAATATCGTCCGACAATAGCCCGACTCCTTCCTAAACTCACGTGTGTAATATTGCTTATATTCGGGAGCGTAGGCATAATCTTGGACGGCATTAACTATCAACTGGTCAGGTCGCGTCTTGATCGGCATCATGTCTTTGGGTGCATCGTGACAATGAAGGAACACATCCCAACGATCTTTCGGCAACGCCATCCATCCATGATGTAAAGCGAGAATCTGCCAACCATCTAAATTAAATTCAGATGATTGTGGGGCCGTAAGACCAGACCCCACAATCAGCACTTTGTTAGCATTAAGAGCATTAGTCATTAGACCAAAACTCCTTTAATAACTTGAACGTCCCAGAATACCTGAGATTCGTTTTCGACATCAACATCGGCATAATCACCATAACAGGTGATATCAATATCACCAGACAAGTCCTCTGCCACACCTGCAACACCACCACCGTTAGTATCAGTAATAGTAGTAGCCAGTGCCGTCACACCAGTTAGATGCGTAAACGCCTTGCCGTAATACTGAATCTTACCACTAGAACCAGCCGCTAATACTTTCAAATCAATGTCAAAAGAAATAGCGTCATTATCTGCCTCCAATGTCACATCAGCCGTTTCCAATACAGTTTCTGTACCAAAAACAACCCTGATTGCCAGTTCTTCAATGGTCGCAATATCATCAGCGATTACTTGTCCCTTAATGCGAACAACATCACCGACTCTCAGTAACGAACCGTCAATACCTACTGTCTCAGCATAGGCAACCATTTCACCTGATGCGTCCACCAGATCGGTACCGGTTATATTACCCATTGAACCGCCAAGAGCCAGACGGGAATCAAATACAATCCGATTCTGACTAGGAGTTAGTCCTTCGACCTTCACCAGTCGGCCAATGCCATCATTGATAACAATATCAACAGAATTACCACCATACCAGAATTCAATCTGTCCGGTCTTGGTATCAAACACCGTCGAGGTGATCGGATTGGTCAACGCTGTCTCAGACTGGTCAGCGTAAACAGTGGCAGTCGTACTGCCGGGGATAAAAATACTCACCCGCAAACCAGAGGTTATTGGGTTATCATTTTCATCAACTACACAAAAATGATATTTTTTAAGAGATTGTAATATTCTTGTCATAACAATTTTCCTTTATGTTAGACATTAATTCGATAGTTAAGCCTGGACAATTAAACCTGCATGGTATCCAAACACATTAGACCGTAATCGGACTGAGCTACATTAGACTCATTCTCAAATACTGTCTTGGATATGCCATAAATCCAGTCAACGCCCATGAACGGCTTACGCTTAGTACCGCTATCCAGATCACCTTCAAAGCGATTGAACATCTGACCTTTGCCGACACTACCGTAAGCAATGCCACCAGCCTGCGCACCCATAAGTAATGCACGACCAACAGTTTTATCGGTCTGAACCTGTTTGAGGGTCGCCGCAGTAGACCTGTCATCGCTCAACTCAAATGATTCCTGTGGAGTTGTGCCGCCAGCACCAATACGATACGGCATACGGCCATAAGATTTCAGCAGAACAGATACTTCGCCACAATTCCAGAAGCCCAGCGAATCATTCAGCAGCGGATTCTTGCTACCTCTGACTTGGGCATACTGATTACGAGCGATGTACTTAGCGTTCTGTACAAAGTTACGAGCCTGGCCTGTGGTCATCAATAATATCAAGCATGGTTTGCCTTCAATCATTAACATTTGCGGGCGTGGTTCCTGGTTGATATAATAATCAACAACCGCTTCAAGAAATGTCGGTCCCATCATATAACTTGCAGCAGCTTCGCCAGACAATTCATAATCATCAGTCACACCCGCCGCAGTTGTACCCAAGTCAGTATCATCACCAAGGGAGCTTTTAACGCCCAAGGTTCCATCAGCCGCTTCGCCGCCATAAGCGATACGATCAGACGATGGTGCGTTTTCATTGACTGACTGAACATCGTCAGAGAGATTATACAAACCACAAAGGGCATTGATAATCTCAAGCTCCATCGTTACACCCTTCCAGCTTGCGATCTTATTGGTGGCTTCTTTAGGCCAATCCTCAATCATCAACTGCTGGGTATAAGGGCCACTAACGCCAGTTGCGTGGCCACGTTCGTGAGCGACAATATCAAAGTGATAAATCGAATAGGCTTCAAGAATATCCTCTGAGTTGAAGTCGTCACCGCCACCAATACCGGTTAATGGCCCGGTCATCGGCATACGGATTGTATTGCCTTTTTCTTTCGTCAAGTCCTTATGGACTCGAATCATACTGTCCTCGCCTTCGCCGATCAGTCCAGATCGGGCAAAGAAGTTTTTCTCAAGTGCATACTTGTAAAACTTCTTCGACCATTTTATTGGTACATTCGGACTCGTAGACGCTCTTGCTTGTCTTCCCATAATTCAGCCTTTTGGCCTTTCCGACAAATCTATTATTCTTCTTCCGTACCGTCACCCAATAAACTGTCACTCAAGCTACCCAAAGAATCATCCTCTGCGAATACCTTGCCCAGCTTAGGAGTGTCGATTGAAGATTTAGGAATCTTAGCTTTGTCTTTTTTTGGTTGTGGAGAACTTCCAGGTGTTTCAGTAGTACCAGCTTCGTTCGCTGATATATACGGATTACGTTCAATACATAAATCATAAAGTTTCTTTGCCGGGTCAGAATCGGATACAACAGCCCGCTTATCTTGCGGAGACAAGAAATTACTACCTGCTCTTACAACCGAATCATAATCCCTGTTTACGCCCATAGCCTCAGTTGAATATACGTCCCTTGCTTGCATTTCCATAACATTCAACTGCTGCGACTGATTAAACTGCGACTGACGTTGACCTTCTCGTTGCTGCCAAGCGTTATGTGAAACATCTAGGTTGTGCTTTTCGCTAGGCAACATCATATCAATATCTTCATCAGTGACCGTTGAGTATGGGTCAGGGTCGCCCTGGTCGAGAGTTTTGGCCATAACTACCTGCTCTGCTGTTCCTGTTGAGCCAGCGGCGGCCTGTTCGGTCTGCTGCTGTCTTAGTTCTTCAAGTTCAGCCTTCAACTCCTGCCTTTTGGCCCGTTCTTCTTGCAAAGCGGTTAATGGTACTGTCTTTGGCTCAGAATCTTCATCCACTTCCGTGTTCGTGTCATCTTCAACCTGCTCGTCAGTATCATCATTCTGCTCAATAGAATCATCCTCTATCTGATCGGCATTAACTTCGTCATCTGCTTGGACTTCATCTTCGTTAATTACTTCATCATCCTGTTCGTTCTCATCGTTTACAAAATCTTCTAATAATTCACTCATCACATTACTCCTACTTGATTTAACGGCTCAAGTGCCGAAGCACGATTTACGCCCATCGTGAAGGGTATCCCGCGATTATCCTGTCACGGTTTCAGGAAGCCTCGCATATACCGGCGAGTACGGTTCCGATAAACCCTATTTCTTCTGCTTTGCAGCTATCTTAGCCAACTGCGATAATCCATCATTCACATAGGGTATAACTTTTTTGACCAACAACCCTTGGGCTGTTTGCATATATCTCGTACCGTCAGTGATCTTTTCATCGGCTTGCTCAACCAACGATTCCAACTGTTCAGCGGCCAACGAAAGCGTACCAACCAGTGACTTGTCTGATTTTCTTAACTTGGCAATCGTTTTTTGAAGCAAAGCGACCTGTTCACGAAGGTTAATTTCAACTTCGCTAACTTTGACTGATTCTTCTTCCAACTTGTCAATATCACTTGTATCAACTTGATCTTCATCCGGTGGCTGATCGTCAACTGGTGGTGGTGCGGACGGCATCGGCTTGGGCTTCGTCCCCTGCCATGCGTTCTGATTGTCTTTTGCCATGATAATAAACTCCTTTTAAGTTTGAGGTTGTTGTGGCTGTTCTTGGCCAGCCTTGATTAACGATTCGATCTTCTCCGCCATTTCCTCTTTCTGATCTTTAGGCATACCAGTGGCCCGTATCATGTATGGTGCTAATATCTCTGGTGGAACCATATCCCTAAGTGCGTTCATTTCAAGGAAGTTGCTAATTTGCGTGGTCGGTGCGTTCGGACTTTGAATAATTACGATGCTATATATCCCGGATCGGTACGCCTTTAGCTGCGTCATTAATTCATCTTTAGCGATTTCAATAGCTTGCTCGTCAGCCAGTTTTGTGTAATGCTCTAACTTCTGTTCATATTGGGTATAAGCAACTTGAATATCCTCTGGATTCATCTGGCCCAGGTTAGGATTCTCTAAAGGACTTTGTGGTGGTGGTACTTTCTGCATGACTTGTTCGCGTGCCTTATCCATAAGCTCGCCGTTCACCAGGTCTTTGTCCTTAATCATGTAGCTAATCTCTTGCTCAGTGTAGGTATCAGTATGGCGAATCATTTCCATGACAGTCTGAGATAGAATTTTCCACGAGTAATCAAACCTGTCGAATATAACTTGATTCGTTGTGATGGACTGTTTAACCTTTTGCTGATATAACCGGCCAGACTCTTGCCGTTCAGGATCTTGGCCACGAGAAGCACCCGTCACGCCGCTGATTTCTTCCATATAGTTCTTATTTACTTGTTGCAAATCCATGTGACCTGATGAGATAGGACTTGGCTGTATCTTCTCAAAGTAGTCTCCGCATTTGTCACGCTCGACAACGAAGTTATTAGCACTGCCAAAATCACGCAATGTCTTAGCGTAATTATGTTTATCTGAACCGATAATCATTCCGCCGTTAGCTGTCTGGCCAAGGATATGCGTTACGTTGGTCATTCTCTTATTCAATTCATCCTGTGGGCCAATGAGGTTATCAACCATGCCCATGTCGTATTGAGTTTCACCTAATGGAGAAAATGGAATAAGTGGAAAGTTTGACATACCATTAAACGGGTCTTCAACATGCTCCAATACCAACTCCCCTACTCGTTTCAGTTTATGCAATAACGGCATCGACTGTTTTTCTCTGATCTCAAATACTTGAGGATGTTGGCTGGCAATCTCTTTAGCTTTTTCTAATTTAATCCCATCTGATTTCTTTTTTGGGTCAAGATACCAAACTTCCCAATTTCGCTTA
>Ga0307928_10001893_pt1 | contig 15934 bp, 22 predicted proteins | sample AceLakmetagen232_FD_201815 | JGI IMG/M metagenome (GOLD analysis project Ga0307928, IMG submission 201815) | Saline water microbial communities from Ace Lake, Antarctica - #232 | ecosystem: Environmental > Aquatic > Non-marine Saline and Alkaline > Saline | place: Antarctica: Ace Lake... | reverse complement strand
TGATGAAATAATTGGTGAGGATGAAAATATATTAATTACCAATCCAGATACAGTTGATTTTGGCAAATATACAGAACATCCATTTAATGAACTAAGACAAGAACAACGCAAGAAGCTAGATGTACTAAGGAAACAATGACAAAAAACGACTGGAAAGACTTAGGATTAGTAGTATTAGGGTTTCTAGCTATGATATTTATAGTGAATGAGATGTTATGAAGAAAGTGCAGGAACAGAAACTCAGAACTAACAAACAAAACGCTGCTAGATTTGTCTTTACTAATAAGCAGAACCATGTTAACATAAGTTGTTATGAACAAAGAAAAATGGATGGTAATAGATGAATGGGAAAATTATTTAATTAGTAATTGTGGGAGAGTGAAAAGTATTGCTAGAAGAAAGAGGGGTTTTCATCATGGAGTTGAACATACATCCAGTGTTAAGGAAAGGATATTAAAACCAATACCAAGAAAAATGAGTCAATATATAACATATGCACAGGTTAGTTTACATAAGAATGGTGGGACAAAGGCGTTTCATGTTCATAGGTTGGTTGCTTTGGCTTTCATTCCTAATCCTAATAGTAAACCGCAGGTTAATCACAAAGATGGAAACGGACTTAATAATAATATGGATAATCTTGACTGGGTGACTGGTAGTGAGAACTCACTTCATGCTTATAGGGTTCTTGGAAGAGAGGCACGGAACAAGGGTATTTATGGTGAAAAAGCACCGAAAAGTAGACCAGTATTACAAAGATCAATGGATGGAAAACTAATCAAAAGATGGGGTTGTGGATTAGATGCTGTTAGGGAGGGTGGATTTGAAAGCTCTTGTATTACCAGGGTGTGTAGAGGACAGCACAAACATCATCGTGGATATAGGTGGGAATATGAAAGTAATTAAAAGGCGAACAGAACGTCAGTCAAGATCGCTACATTTAATGTTTGAACACCTAGCACAAGAACTGAATGATGCTGGTTTGGATATGAAAAAGACATTAAAGCCAGAGGTTGATATACCCTGGGATAAACAGACAATTAAGGACTATCTATGGCGGCCAATACAAGAGGCTATGTTAAAAAAGGAATCAACTACTGAGATAACAACTAAAGAAATTGATAGGGTAATGAACGTATTGACTAGACACCTAGCAAATAGATTCAGTATCGAGATACAATTTCCATCAGTTGAGACTCTAATGATGAGAGAAAGAACGAAATAATTACCCCTTGAAAATAGCAATAAAACTTGATATATTGAGCTTATAGCTCTTTAACATCTCTCTTTAATTCCCAAACAAATCGCCCCCTGCGGTCTGTCCTAACAAGGGGCAACGGCTAGTAATTAAGCGTAATTCACCATTTTAAATGGTTGATAGCCTTCCTCTTTTGTTGCTTTAAGTGCTTCATGATCTAGCGTGATGCTTGCGAAATTGTTTTCTCCTGATTTTAAGCCTTTGAGCAGTGCATCAACTGTAGGCTCAATGATTTTTAATACTTCACTTACCTCACTATTACAATAAGTTACTGTTGATTGAGCAGTTATCTTTGTAAAGTTAATAGCTTTAATATACAGATACTGGATTTGCTCTTTAGTAAATAGTTCAAAGATATCACCTAAGAATGTCATTATTTTGTTAAAATCCTTGTCTTTGTAAAACTCAAAACCTTTGAAAGAACAAAAGCCATCAGTACTATCGAGCAATAGAATTTGACTATATGTACTTTTTTTAGGTTTGTTTATTCTGCCAGTCTTAGGGTTGATTGTTTGTCTAACAGAGCGAAAGCCTTTGCTTGATTTAAACTCAAGACTGAAGAACATTGAAGTTTTTAAATATCCATAGGGATAATCTTTGACCTCTATTTTTGTATCGGTGGGCTGTAGCATTGTTGTGTTCCTTTTTACTTTAATACTAACTACGACTATACAGTAATACTGTATATAGTCAATGACCAAATAGACAACCAAACAAATATGTTATACTTGCCTATAAATAACAATTTATTGTAAGATGTGATCAAATACACCAACCTAAAGGACATAAATAGTTTACAAGAGGATATTGTTAGGTTCATAGATTACTGGGTTCACGAAGAAAAGACACCAATACCAAGAAGAGAGATAATAGATAGATTAGTACAGAACGGAAACAAGAAACCGACTATTATACATAGTATCAATGTATTATTAGATAAAGGATACATCAGAAGAGGGATTGGTACATCAAACAAAACATATTACGTACAATTAAGAAGAATATAAATAGAAACAATAAATAAACTATAATGGCAAATCCAAATCCACAATCAGGATTTAAAGTTAATCCTCAGAACATAAATAAGAGTGGTAGACCCAAGAGGGACTGGACTTGGGCTGATCTTTATGAAGATGCAGTTAATGAGAATGCCAATCAAGGCAAGGGCAAGGTTAAACAGGTAGTAGCCAAGAGATTAGCTAAGATGGCAGCCAAGGGAGATGTAGTAGCCATCAAGGAGTTAGCCAACAGAATGGATGGTATGCCTCAACAGAAGCTAGATCATACTACTAAGGGAGAGAAGATCCCCATCATGGGTGGAAGTGCTAAGGTTTAGAGTACTTGAGTAAAGTATCCTAATAGGTAAATTGAAGCGACAAAAGAGGGTGAAAAATAATTACCTCAATAAAAGACAACTTGTCTCACCGCAGAGTACAGAAAATTAGAGTTATAAGGCAATATGGCTTATGAAAGAACCAAAGCATATACAAGACTTCTTGAATTAAAGAAACGGATTAGAGGTGTAGCCGGTGGCACTTCAGCAAGCAAAACAATCTCAATTCTCCTATGGTTGATTGACTACTGCCAAACCAATGAGAATAAGGTGGTGAGTGTGGTGTCTGAATCATTCCCCCATCTAAAGCGTGGAGCTATGCGGGACTTCCTGGACATTATGGAAGAGCATGGATACTTCGATCCGAGGATGTGGAACAAGAGCGACTGCACATATCTATTCGGCACAACTAAGCTAGAGTTCTTCAGTGCAGATCAGCCGGGTAAGGTGAGAGGGCCACGAAGAGATATACTATTCATCAATGAGGCCAACAACATCCCCTACGTTACTTATGACCAGTTAGAGATCAGAACTAAGGATTTAATCTGGTTAGACTGGAATCCAGTGAATGAGTTCTGGTGGTATGACGAGGTGATGCCGAATCAGGATGTAGACTTTATCACATTGACCTACCTTGACAATGAGGCACTAGATCAGAATATCGTTGATACCATTGAAGCTAGGAAAGGTAATAAGCAGTGGTGGCGTGTGTATGGGCTTGGGCTACTCGGAGAGGTAGAGGGTAGAGTTTACGTTGGTTGGAACATTGTTGACTCAGTACCACATGGCGCGAGGCTGTGGAGGTATGGGCTGGACTTCGGATACACTAACGACCCTACTGCCATAGTGGCCATCTACGAATATGATGGAGGGTTGATCATTGATGAGGTTGTCTATCAAAAGAGACTAAGCAACCAGCAGATAGCCGATCAGTTACTTAACTTTGACAGTGCGTTAGTGGTAGCAGACAGTGCAGAGCCAAAGAGCATTGATGAGATTGCCAGTAACAGCATTAACATAGTGCCATCTAAGAAGGGCAGGGATAGCGTGTTGAATGGTATTCAGTATGTACAAGAGCAACGCATCTCAATGACCAAGAGAAGCCTAAACCTAATCAAAGAGTATCGTAACTACTTGTGGATGGAAGATAGAGAGGGTAAGACCCTCAATGTACCCAATGACATTCTCAATCATTGTATGGATGCTCTACGTTATGCTATAGCTAATGGCCGTACAGTTGTATGGAAGCCCAATGATCCAGGAGGGATTCAACCAATGTACCCCGAGCTTGGTATCAATTAGTATTGCGTATGTATAAATTAGCTTGATAGTCTTATTAAATGGAAGAAACAAAACAACAAAACCCAGAGCTTGAGATGCTTAGATTAAATAAGCAGTCAGGCTATAACTATCGAGAACGTAGGCAACCTGACTGGTTGGAGAACTACACTCTTTATAGAGACAAGGTGACAGTTAATAGGCTTACTCAGAGACAATCAGTTAACATACCCCTAATGAAGCAGACCATCAGAACTCTACTCAAAGACGTAGACGACATGCCTGTGCTGTTCTTTGATAACCTAGATAACGATAAGGATGCCGAGATCTTCCAAAATGAGTACTGGAAGTGGACAGGAGAACAGAACAGTTTTGAGTTGCAGGATATTGTAGACAAACGTCAGATGTTTTTATATGGGCGTAGCTTCGATCAGTGGCAGATTATAGATGGCAAGATTAAGATGACTATACTAGATCCGCACGATATATTAGTGTCCCGCTACACAGACCCAGTTGACCTCAATACCTCCAGGTTCTTAATTCATACCCATATCTTTGAGCCACTATCAGCGATTGAGAAGAACAAAATGTATGACAAGGCTGCAATCAGAAGAATAAAGACGTTTTATGCTACTAAGCAGGGGTTGATGAAAGCTAAGAGCAACGAAGAGATGTTGATAGCTAAGAATCAAAAACTGAGAGATATGGGCGTTGATGATATTGACGACCCTGTGCTTGGTGAGACATACGTTGAGCTTACACTCCATTTTCTGTATAGAGATGATGATGAGCAATTGCATCTATATGTTGAAGCTGATGATATGGAGATCTTAATGAAGAAGCCTCTGGAAGAGGTTATTGGCAAGACTAAGGATAACTACTGGCGAACTCACTACCCCTATAATTCATGGGCTGATGATGTGGAGCGGCAGGACTTTTGGAGTGATGCTGTAGCAGATATGGTGAGAACGCCTAATAAGGTGCTTAACTCATTTTTCAGTCAAATGATTGAGAATAGAACACTACGAAACTTCGGTATGTATTGGTACGACTCCACTAAAGAGGGGTTTAATCCATCTACTAACAAGCCTATTCCTTTTGGTCAATATGGAGTACCTGGCAAGCCTAGTGATGTAATGGAGAAGATAGATATTCCTGATCTATCAGAGTCTCTAGACGAGATGGAGTTTATCATCGGCATGGTAGAAAAAGCCAGTGGAGCAACCGCCACTCAACAGGGAACTCAGGTTGACAAACAGGTGACACTCGGAGAGGTACAGTTAGCTCTCGGAGAGGCCAAGGAACGTATCAAGGGTATGAGCAAGTTCTATACCCCGGCCTGGAAGCGTAGAGGTGAGATATTCTTGAAATTGATTGAAGCAGCCCCAGAGAAAATAGACGCAGTTAAACTATATAAAAAGGGTAGAAATACCAATAATATATACATGAGAGAGCTTGAGCCTAAGAACTGGATGACTGATGCTGGTTATCAGACTAAGGTTTGGAGTCAGGACGAGAAGAACACCCAAGACTCAGACTCCATTCAGAAGATGAATGTAGCCAAATCAATGATGCCTTATAATGTTAAGTTGGCAGAGGTGTATAATAGGAAGCTACTGGAGTTTGCTGATCTTTCACCAGATGAAATCAATGAGATCATGGAGATGGAGCAGCAAAACATACAGCAACAGGCTTTAATGGCTGAGCAAGGTATTGATCCAAAACTAGATCCAAAGTTGCAACCACAGAGACAGCAACCAGAGCAACCTCAACAAAATGCTTAATCAAATACTAGAGAAAATAGGTCTAAAATACGATGACTTAACCCCAGATGAGAGGGATACTCTCAATGAGTGGAGTGAGAATCTCAGTAAAAAGGGTTTGACGATCTCCGATGTTAAAGGTTACATTTCATCAATGCGTGACAGTGTAGAGGAAAAATTAACAAAAACCGATCTGAATACCAAGCAAGACTTACTTCTCAAGGCTAGACTCCGAAACTATATGTTATTAGATGCTTTTCTAGGTTCACCAGAGAAGCAAAAAGAAGTTATTGAGAAGCAGATCTCAGGACTAGTAAGCGGTAAATAATAATTATCTAACCCTTTAAGGAGGACTGATATGCCAGATGATAAACAATCCAATGAAGAGAACAAAGAGAGCCTTGACGCAAAGGTTGAGGAAGCTCTTGAAGTGGAGGAAGAGATAAAGGAAGAAGAAAAAGAGGTTGAGGAGAAGGTGGAAAAGGTCGAGAAGGAAGAAGAAGTTGAAGAGGTAGAAGAAGAGCCGGAAATTGAAGAGAAAGATTCATATAAAAAGAGGTTTGTCGAATCTACCAGGGAATCCCAAATACTCCACGCTAAAAATAAGAAGACTAATGAATCTTTAAAGAAAGCTATAAGCATCAAACCAGCCACAGAAGAAGAGTTGATGGCAGAGTATTCCGAATGGGATATAATGAGTGAACTTGAGAAGAAGTTGGCTCGCAGTGCTTTTGATAATAACAAAAAACTAGAGGTCTTTTCTGAGATAGCTGAAGAAAACAACAATATCTCTGCTTGGGGTGATAAGGTGGACAAGTTTATTGACGATCCAGAGAATCTTAATAAAAACCCAAAGCTAGAGGGTAAAGTAGATGAGTTTAGGCTATTTGCTAACAAACCCACTAGAAGAGGGGTTGATTTCGAGGACTTAGTATCTGCGTTTTTGTATAAAGAAACATCAACTAAAAAGCCAAAGAATAAGGGCAAGATGTTCTCCACTGGTACTGGTGGAGCTAAAAATAAAGGTAAAAAAGATGGTAAGATCAGTATGACTGATGCTGCTGTACTCAAGAAAAACGACTACCCCAAATGGAAACAAATGCTCGCAGATGACAAATTTGACATGGATTTCTAAAATTGATGTTGACTTGGAATAACGATGTTCTCTAGTATTGGTAATACAACTTCCTAACCCCTTTCGGGACTGGTAAAGCAAATAACAGTTACAGAGGGGATAAATAATGTCTTCAGCATACGGAACAAAATTGGCAGAAGGCTTTTCCGCCAAAATCCAGAAAAATCTTTACGACAAAAGCCAATTTGAGGTAGTTACTAACCGTGACTATGAGGGTGATATTAATGAGGTTGGTTCTAAACTGAACATCTTCAACCTAGCTAACATCTCAGAGAAAACTTATGCTAATGCAGCTATGAGTGCTGATTCTCTATATGAGAACAATGCTCAATTGATCATAGATCAATACAAATCTTTCTACTGGAAAGAGAAGGTATTAGCTCGCTGGTTGTCGTATATTAAAAATCCGCATCCTACTGTTGTTACACAGGTTGCTAATGAAAGAAATAAGAACATAGAAGAATATATCTATGGTCAATATGCTGACATTGGTGCAGGTAACAGAGTCGGTACTGATTATGATACTGGTACAGTTACTATTACTGTCACTACAGGTGCAGTTGTAGGATCTGGCACGACCTTTACTGAAGCTATGGAGGGCAGACCCTTCAAGGCTACAGGTCATGATGAATGGTTTCGTGTAAAAGATTACACTGATTCTACTCATATCACTATTGAAGATGATCTAGATGACACCACATCTGCTTATACAGGTGGTGCAATCTCAGGCGGTGCAGCTTATGAAATCCAAGCTGCCACCGTAGTAGCAGTTACTACATCTACTTTATTGACATACGTTGCTAAATTGAAGCAGGTGTTAGATGAAGCAGAAGCAGAAGGTCATTCTACTGTTCCTGATACTGATAGATACTTAATTGTACCTCCAGTGTTTGAGAACCTCTTAGTGAGAGCTACAGGCGTAGCCCTTCATGTGCCAGAAGTATTTTCAAGTCTGGTCAAGAGAGGTTTCATTACGGAACTGTTAGGCTTCAAAGTCTTTAAGTCAAATAGACTTACTGGCGACAATTCCGACGGTTATAGAGTGCTTGCAGGACATCCCAACTGGATGACATTTGCTGAAAAGACTCTTAACGCAAGAATGGAAGAAGATCTGATTGGTGACTTCGGAACAGCATTTAAAGATCTGTTCGTATACGGTCAAAAAGTAACGGATGCCAGAAGGCATCAAGCTGCTGAACTATTTGCTACGTTCACAGTTTAGTTAAAAACTAGTCCCCCCCTTCTACAGATGGAGGGGGGGTAAAGAAAATAAATATGGCAAGTTTTGAGTTAAAAGAACTTTTATCCCAAGCAAGTATAGATGAGTTAGCCCGAATTGAAGCTATTGATTCAGGCAAGAGAACTACTGCGGAAGGTAATTATTTAACGGCTAAAGCTCCCTATAGAGTTAATAGAGTTATAAGGTATGACACTGACGTTCAAACAACTGCTCAACAGGGCAGAAACAGATCAGAAGACATTTTAGAGGCAGAGGGTAATACCCCTCCTCATGGTTATACTGGATTCAAAGTCGGTGCTATCTTCTATGATTTAGATGATACTGGTGCAGTAGCTTATAGGAATACTGGTACAAATACTTCAGCAGTCTGGACACTTATTGCTGGTGCTGCTCTTTCAAGCTCACCTTCTATCTCAGTAAGTGCTAGTATTTCGCTTAGTCCTTCACCATCGGTAAGTTTAAGTTCTTCACTGTCTCCAAGTGCTACCTCTAGTGTTTCAGCAAGTTCTTCACTCTCTGCAAGTTTATCTCCAAGTTTGAGTCCTAGCGTGTCAGTGAGTTCAAGCCCTTCATTGTCAGGATCATACTCAGAGAGTCCTTCACCTTCAGTCTCGGTATCTCTAAGTCCATCTGCAACTTTATCGGCAAGTGTATCGGTCAGTTTGAGTCCAAGTGTCTCAGTTAGCTTGAGTCCTTCATTATCATTCTCACTCTCACCAAGCCCAAGTCCTTCACTATCTGCAAGCCCAAGTTCTTCAGACAGCTCAAGTCCTTCGTTTAGTCCTTCTTCAAGCGATTCTGCAAGTCCTTCAGCTTCAACTTCGCCTTCGCTTAGTATTAGTAATAGCCCTAGCCCAAGCCCTTCAGTTAGTATTTCACTTAGCCCAAGTTCTACGCCTAGTGTATCTGAGAGTCCTAGTCCTTCAGTATCAGAGAGTGTTAGTGTCTCAGCTTCTTCAAGTTTATCGCCTAGTTTAAGTCCTTCATCTACGCCTTCAACAACTCCAAGTTCTTCAGTTTCACCTAGTGTTTCAGTTAGCTTGAGTGTGAGTCCTTCAGCATCAGTAAGTTCTTCAGATTCACCTTCCCCATCATTCCCTTTTGAATAAGGAGTATGGTAAAATGGGTGCATGGATGGTTCAGTTTCAGTTATAATTCCAGCTCGTAATGAACCTTATTTATTCCAAACTATAAAAAATTTGTTGTCAAAGTCCTCTAACATAGAGGTCATTGTTGTTTTGGAAGGCTACTGGCCTGATCCTAAAGACATTATCAATGATAAAAGGGTAACTTACATACATTTTGACCAGGCTAGAGGGATGCGTAATGCCATAAATTCGGCTGTTTCTATCTCACATGGCGAGTACATACTCAAGGTTGATGCACATTGTATATTTGACCAGGATTTTGACATTAAACTCAAAGAAAACTGTGAATATGATTGGGTAGTCGTTCCCAGAAGATATGCTTTGGATGTAGAGAAGTGGGAAATTGAAAAACGCAGTGATAATAAGTACCCAGTAGATTATATGTACTTAGATAAAGAACTGCATGGTTCAGTATGGACTGAGAAGAACAGTGATCCCAAGCTAAAAGAGAAGAAAGTAGATGATTTGATGAGTTCTCAAGGTTCTTGTTGGTTTATGAAGCGGTCTTACTTTGATTGGTTGGAGTTGATGGATGCAGAGAATTGGGGACAGTTTGCTAACGAGTTTCAAGAGATAGGATTTAAGGTCTGGTTAAGCGGTGGTAAGGTCAAGGTAAATAAGAATACCTGGTACGCACACTGGCATAAGACAGAGGGTAGGGGTTACTCACTTAATAGAGCAGAGGGTGAAAAGGCTGCTGAGCATGTTGTTAAATGGTTAGATAAGAAGATGTGGCGTAAACAACGTCACGATTTTAATTGGATGATTGACAAGTTCAGTCCTCCGGGATGGGAATAATGTGGCTAAGTAAAGAACCTCTAGACATAACAGTAATCTACTATACGAGTAATTACCTTGAGACTGAGAATCCAGCCTTTGTTAGCAATACTAAACGCCAACTGCTTAAAGCTATTGGTGATCTACCTCTAATCTCAGTGTCTCAGAAACCTATGGACTTCGGAACTAATGTTTGTATAGGGGATATAGGCAGGAAACATAGAAATATTTACTGGCAGATCCTTCAGGGCTGTAAGGCAGCCAAGACTAAGTATGTAGCTATGGCAGAGGATGACATACTTTATTCTTATGAGCATTTCCACACCTATGTACCCAAGAAAAGAATCTTTGCCTTTGATAAGCAGAAACTATCTCTGTTCACATGGACTAAACCACCTATGTACTCATTCAGAACTAGAAGATTTGTAATTAACCAGATGATTTGTCATCGTGATTTAATGATTGAGGCTATGGAGGAACGATTTGCTAGAGTACCAGAGTTACTCAAAGAGGGCAAAACTAGCGAGTGGATTGATTCAAGGTGGGGTGATCCTGGCAGGTATGAAAGGCTACTCGGGGTTAAAGCACAAGAAAGAGAGGAGTATTACTCTCACACTCCTAGTATAGTGTTTAGCCATCCAAAAGCCTTCGGATACGAAACTAACCAGGGTAAGAAAAAGAGAATAGGTGATGTAAAGATGTACGATATACCTTATTGGGGTCAGGCTAAAGATGTACTACTGTATTATTATAAGGACAGAGAAGCTAAAGATCCTCAAGAAATAGCAGAATATGAAAAAGTTTAAGTCTAAGTATGATCTCTTGAAATACTTTGGTGAGTTAGGATTTACTACTGGTGCTGAAGTTGGTGTCTCGATGGGTCACTTATCAGAGGCTATGTTTAAGGCTATACCTAACCTCAAACTCTATTGTGTAGATGTCTGGGATCATCGTAGTGATAATAGATGGTCTGCTAGTGAGAGAAAGAACGCTGTATATTACCGTAGAGCTTGCCAGAAACTAGCTCCTTATAACTCAGAGATAATCAAAGATACCAGCATGAACGCTGTTAGTAAGATTGAAGATGGCTCACTAGACTTTGTATACATAGATGCTTGTCATGCTTATGATTATGTAATGGAAGATTTAATCAACTGGTCTAAGAAGGTACGTAAAGGCGGTATTATTTCAGGCGATGACTATTACAACTTCAGAGGTGCTGGAGTAGTAGGTGCAGTAGATGATTATACTAAGGCTCATGGTATTAAGTTTGAATTAACTGATCCCTACCCCGATATAATGGATAGAGGATTTCATGAGAAACCTAGTTTTTGGTGGGTAAAATAATGAATTATAGTTTTTTCTATTCTAGGGGTACTGCTGGATACGTCAGAGGCGAACAGATGGCAGATGCTCTTGGTGGCAAGAAGAACCCCAAAAAAGGATTTAAGAATGATATTTGTATTTATGTCAAGGTTTTACCACCAGACAATCCACCTAAACATTCATACGCTGATGTTGATGACTCAGTTAAATTAGCAGAGTATCTTGAAACTCACCCAAAATTAGGAGTGATAGCTACTTCACAGAATACCAAGAAATATCTTTCCGAGACTCTCAAACGCACTGATATCGTTGTTATTCCTCACGCACACTGTAACTATGAGGAATGGGTTAGACCAGATAGAGAAGTAAAAACAGTAGGTGTAATCGGTTCTATTACCTCATTTCAGGGTGATACAGAAAAGTTTGCAAGACAATTAAAAGAAATAGGTTTAGACTTTGTTTATGAAAAAGAATATTGGGAAACATATCAATATAGTAGAGAGAAAGTGTGTGATTTTCACAAGCAGGTTGATATTCAGGTGTGTTGGCGACCAAAAATGCACTCTCCAGAGTTTAAGAACCCAAATAAATTAGCAAATGCTGGCTCTTTTGGTATTCCTACTATTGCTTATTCTGAACAAGGTTTCAATGGTTGGGGCGGTGCTTATGTTGAGGTAGATAGTATAGATGAGATGATTTTTCAATGCAAACTATTAAAAGAAAAAAGTAGTGTGTACAAATTTTACTCACAATCAGCATTATATATGGCAAGACCCAATCATTTAGATAATATTGTTAAGTTATATAAAAAGCTATGATTGACTAGTGATGGTTTTATTGGTACAATAGTTTTATGTATATTATTTGTCAATGTGGTAAAAAAGTAAAAGTAAAACCTAGTAGGGTGAAAAGAACAAAATATTGTAGTAAGACTTGTTTTTATAAATATCGTAAAAGAAGATCTGGGTTAAAATATAAGATTAAGAAGTTAAATAAGGGATGGTTTAAAAAAGGAGATAAAAGGAATGTCGGCAGAAAAGTAAGTGAAAAAACTAAAAATAAAATATCTCTAGCTCATAAAAATAAACATCATTCTGTTAAGACAGAATTTAAAAAAGGACAAGTTACTTGGAATAAAGGTAAGAAGTTTTTGCAAATAACTAATGAAAAACATTCCCTATGGAAGGGTGATGATGTTGGAAAGCCAGCATTACATAGGTGGATAGAAGGAAAATTGGGTAAAAAGAAAAAATGTGAAAAGTGTGGAACTACAAAATCAAAAGTATATCATTGGCATAATATAAGTGGAAAATATACACGTGATTTTAATGACTGGATGAGATTGTGCAGTCATTGTCATGCGTTGATCCATAAAAATTGGGAGAAAAGATGGAAAAAAAATCTTGCGTAATCACAGGGAGGTCAGGATTTATTGGTTCTGCTCTTAATAAGCGATTACTAGAGATGGGTTGGGAAACCTATGAGGAGTTAAGGCCAGATGTAGACTATGTTTTCTTATTTGGTTCTCCTTCATCTAACAACTGGTTCAATCATGCCTTGAGTTACAGTGTAAGGGAAACAATAGAGAACTTTATTAGTGTGGCTGAGTTTTGTAAGGAACATGAGATTAAATTAATCTATCCTAGCTCTGGTACAGTCTATCAAGGTGATACCGCTTATGCTAAGACTAAGAAGATACTTGAGGGATTAGCTGAGATTTATGATATAGGAGCATTAGGATTACGCATCTTTGCTGGCTATGGTGTAGGAGAAGGTCACAAGAAAGGTTACTCTAGCGTTGTATATGAGTTTGTCCAAGAGATGAAGGCTGGTAGAAGTCCTGTTATATGGGGTGATGGTGAACAGACTAGAGATTTTATATATATTGATGACATCATTGACAATATTATTTTAAATCTTGATAAGACTGGAGTTATTGATATTGGTACAGGATGTGGTGATTCAATAAATGATTTGGTAATGCTTATTAATCATAAATTAGGTACAAATATCAAGCCTAAGTTTATAGATAAACCAGAGTCTTATATTGAGAATAGTATTAGTGGTGATCCATGTGATGAAACAATGCTTCTCGAAGATGGGATAGAAATTATAATATGAAAAAACTTTGGGATAAACTAGCTAAGAAGAACTCCAAGTATTTCATCAACTCTGATTATGGTAGAGAGATTACTGAGGAACAGTTTAGTAAAAGTGGTCGAGAAGATTATGTTGATTATATTTGGTCAGATGAATTAATGAGTGATAAACGACCATTTCTTGAACTAGGATGTGGCAATGGCAGAATATTACAACACGCTCAGATATGGAAAACAACTTTAATTGGTACTGATATTTCAGGGGAAATGATAAAAGAAGCTAGAGAAAGAGTCCCTGGAGCATATCTCGTAGAGACAGATGGAATGAAATTACCTATATCTGATAACTCAATAGGTGTTGTTTTCTCCTATTTAGTATTTCAACACATGAAAACTAGGGAAATGGTAGAGAGTAATTTTAGAGAAGTGTTTAGGGTGTTGAAGCCAGGGGGAATATTCAAGGTAAGAATTAGAACAGATGAAGTAAAACAAGATAAGTGGTGGTCTGGTGTAGCTTATACAGAACAGTCTATTGGTCTTTTAATTAAAAAGATGGGCTACGAGATACTTAAAACAGAAGCAGTAGAAGATTATGGGTTGTGGTTATGGCTAAAAAAACCTATTGACATGAAATAAAATAGACATATATCCTACATATATGGTTAAGAAACTCATCAATTTAAGAAATGACCAGTATCGGTCAATTAAAAAGCTATCTCACGATAATGAATCTGAGTTTATTCGTGTAGCTATTGATGAACGCATTGAGAAAATAAGGCGTGAAGCATTAAACGTATCAACATCTTTAAGTAAAGGGGGGAAGAATGGCTAGTCCAGTAATAGAAAACGCAGAAATAGCAAACATGAACTTTCCAGATGCTATTCAAGAGATTATGGATGGCAATAAGATAACTAGAGAAGAATGGGATTCTAAAGAAGAATATGGCTTTATGGCTGACGAAGTATTACAAATTCATACTAAGGGTAAAGATCATAAGTGGATAATTAGTGAGGGTGACATGAGGGGTGAAGATTGGATAGTAATATAAGGAAAATATTTATGTCAGTAATTAAAGATGGTTTAGATTTACCAATGGATAAAACAGGTAAGATTGAAATACCTAATTGTAAACGCAGACAATTACCTATCTTTTTTAGAGAGATGGGATATAAGGTGGGAGTTGAAATAGGTGTATATAAAGGAGAATTTACAAAATATCTAGTGAAGGAGGGAGCTAAGATATATGGAATAGATCCCTGGTTAGAATATGCTGATTATAATTATAATAATTCAGAAGATGCGTACCTTCAACCTAGACAAGATGTAATTTATGGAGAAGCTATAAAGCGTTTAACTCCCCATTCTAATTGTGAGATCATACGAAAAACCTCTATGGAAGCGTTAAAAGATTTTAAAGATAATAGTTTAGATTTTGTTTATATAGATGGACATCATGGTTTTAAATGGGTAGCAGAAGATATTTATTGGTGGTCTAAAAAGGTTAAAAAGGGTGGGATTATTTCAGGACATGACTATTCTCTAAAAAGAAATAAGACTGGCTTTAATATTTTACAAGCTATCTTTGTAGTAGATGCTTATGTGAAAGCGTTTAGGATTGAGAAGTTCTATGTTCTTGGTAGAAATAAATTTATTAAAGGTGAAATTAGAGATAAAAATAGAAGTTGGATGTGGATTAATCCATAAAAAATATGAAAAAACTAGGCAAAACACAACCAGATAGTGATGTAGTAAATAATCAACCAAAAGTCTTATTAATAGGTTTTGGATGGCTAGGTCAGTTTTATCATAAGTATTTTACTCAGGCAGATATTGTTACATCTAAAGGATTCTCTAAAAAGAAGTACAACCACTATGATCTAGCAATTATCGGTGTACCTACCCCAATGAATAAAGAAACTGGTCAGTGTGATACTTCGATTGTGGAAAAGGCTGTGGAAAAGTACAAAGATATTGTGAATGTTTTCTTGGTTAAATCCACCGTTGAGATCGGAACTTGTAAGAGGCTAGAAATAGAATTTAATGTACCAGTATGTATGTCACCTGAGTTTCTTGGAGAAACCCTGGGACATCCCCTCTTAGAGCCTCGCAAGGATGGTTTTCAGATAATTGGAGGTAATAAGATAGCCAGAGAAGCGGTAGCAAGAATGTTTATGAAGGTTTTGAACGCTAACGCTCCAATTCACCTAGTAAGTCACGAAGAAGCAGAGATTATTAAATACTCTGAAAATTACTGGATTATGAGGCGAGTGGAATATTGGAATGATGTGTTTGAAATATGTCAAACTTTCAATGCTAGTTTTAATGATGTTAGAGAAGGAATTGTACTAGACCCCAGAATGAATCGTACTCACTCAAACGTATACGAAGATAATCTCGGGTGGAGCGGTAAGTGTCTACCAAAGGACATGAACGCTCTATCTTATACAATGCACAGTGTTGGTAAGCCTCTTAAGACATTAGTACATTCCTTGAGGAAAAATGCAAAGGTAAGAAAAAATTACAAAGATAACAACCAACTATTACCAACAGGGCGATATGAAATATGATCTTAGTGT
>Ga0307928_10001892_pt1 | contig 15937 bp, 14 predicted proteins | sample AceLakmetagen232_FD_201815 | JGI IMG/M metagenome (GOLD analysis project Ga0307928, IMG submission 201815) | Saline water microbial communities from Ace Lake, Antarctica - #232 | ecosystem: Environmental > Aquatic > Non-marine Saline and Alkaline > Saline | place: Antarctica: Ace Lake... | reverse complement strand
TAATACTCGAAGTAATGTTCTTGAAACAATTCAAGAAGTAATTCCTGAGGGTTCAACTGTAATTGGTAGTTCGGATGATAGTATTTATTTTCAAAAAAATATTTTTGGAGATAGAAAATATTATAATGCCAATTTAGGCCAAGGACTTGCGGGAAATCCGGAAAATATTTCTCTTTCTCAAGTGAAAACAAATAACACTTACATAATGGAATTACATTATGGTCACAGGGTAGATCGAACTAGTTCAAGACAAGAATTAATTAGAGTAGAACGAATGCAAATAATTGATTTTATTGAAAAAAATAATTCTAAATTAGAACTTATTTATGAGTCTTTTGAACCAAATACTCTTAGAATATACAAATGGAATTAGTGCTAAAATGGATGCTAGTGTTGTAATAATCACCAGAAATCGCCCTGAATTGCTTTCGAGAGCAATTGATAAAATTATTACTCAAGATTACCCTAAAGACAAATTTGAATTAATTATTGTAGATGATGGTGGTGAAAAAGATCTTTCTTTAGTAATTGAAGCAAAAAAGAAGAAATTTAAAAATATTAATTTGTTTTGGCAAGATTCAAATGGCCTTGCTGCAGGAAGAAACCTTGCTGCAAAAAAAGCAGTTTCTTCAATAGTTATTTTTACTGATGATGATTGCGAACCACAAAAACAATGGCTCTCTGAAATAATAAAATCATTCGCGAACAAAGAAGTGATTGGAGTTGAAGGGAAAATAGTTCCTTATGGTGAAAAAAAGTTTTTTACAAATGCACCTGAAAATTTAATAGGTAATAATTTCATCGGAGCTAACTCGGCGTATAGAACAAAAATAATTCGTGAACTCAAATATTTTGAACCCTTGAATATTTACAAAGATGATTCGGAATTTGCTTTTCGTGCAATGAAGAGGGGAAAAATTGTTTTTGCAGAAAATGCGGTTGTAAAACATGAGTGGCGTTCATATTCGCCGTTGAGATTTTTTGATAATTGGTTTCGTTTGAAAAATGATTGGCTAACTCTTTTGAGGCACCCAAAAGAATATTTTAAATATATTGGGCAAAGTTTGTTTACTAATCTTTTGAAATCAATTTTTATTTTTGCAATTTTATTTTTTGTTTCAAATCCAAGTTCAGAATTTTTTATTCCTTTTGTTTTTGTATTTTTTCTTTTTTTAGTTTATAATTTACTAAAATTAAAAGCAAATATGAATTCATTTTTTGAATTTCTAAAATTTTGCAGTATTGTAGGATTTTATTACTTAGGGTATCCACTATTTTTTACGATTGGTTTTTTTCAGGGAACATTAATGTTTTTAAGGGGTAAAAAATGAAAATTGCGTTACTAACTTTAGCGGGTCATGAATTCAAGGGGGGTGTTGAGAAATTCAATTCAATGCTCATGGATGCGGTAGGCAAAAAGCACGAGGTTGAGTTGATTGCTTATCGTGATTTAGTGAAAAAATCTTTTGTTTCGAATGTTTTTGATAAAACGCCGTATAGTGGTTATTACAAAGCAAAAGAAATGGCGAAAAAATTCAAAACACGGGAAGACGAATTTGATTTAGTGATTGCAAATGATTTCTTTGGAACCTATGTAAAAAAACCAAAAATAGTTGTTTTTCATGGCTATTATGGGGATATTTTTGATTGTATGCACGACAGAATTACTCTTTGGTATTGGCTTTGGGGGCAGGAACTTGGGAGAGTTCAAAGATTAGCATTGAAAAATTCTGATGTAGTTGTTACCCCGAGTCAAAGAAATTTTGATTATTTAAAAGCAAGAAAATTGAAAGTTGATAAAATGATTTCCCACGGTATTGACACAGAATTTTACAAAAATGATTTGAATGCAATGAAAAAGCTTGCTTCTTTTGATTTACCAAAAGAATTCTTGCTTTCAGTTGGCACAAGGGCTCCATGGAAAAATATTGATGCAATAGAAGCAATTTCACAGGATTATAATTCTGTAGTAATTTCTGGAAATGAAAAATCAGGCAAAATAAAATTTCTTTCAGGAATTGATGAGAAATTAATGCCTGCTTTTTACTCTGCGTCTCAATTGCTACTTCATCCTTCTCTTCATGAGGGTTTTGGTTATGTTATTGGAGAAGCAATGTCTTGTGGGGTTCCTGCGGTTTATTCAAAAACAGGTTTTGGAACTGAGTTAGCAAGAGAAATTCCTGAGCTAATAGTTGAAAACCCAAGAGACTATTCAGAAGTAAAAAGAGTAATAAAGAATATTTTGGCTAATCGGGATGAGCTTTCAAAAAGATCAAGGAACTATGTTGAGAAGCATTTTAATTTAGTTGATTGGCGCAAAAAGTGGCTTGATGTTATTGGTGGTTTTGAATGAAAAAAGCAATCATTGTTACTCCTTATGCTGATCCTGAAAGAGGTGCATGTTCGATTAGAGCAAATTTTTTTGCTGAGTCACTAAAATCAATTGGTTACATTACTGAGGTTTATTCAATAAAGAGAGAATCAATCCAAGAAACCAAAGAAGTGAAAAGACTAGCGTCTGGTTTCGAATTCTTCAAAAAAATCATTGAACAAAAACCAAAGTTGGTTGTGGCAGTTTCTCCTCCAATAGTGCCTGTTTTTTTTTCATTGCTTGCGTCAAAAATTACCGGTGCAAAATTTGTGATTGATGCAAAAGACGATCCAAAGTATTATGAAAAAGAATTTAGTTCGTTGCAAAAAAAAATCAAACAACAAATTTTTCTTTTAGTGCGAAGATTCACTTATACTTTTTCTGATGCACTTTTATTTCTAACTGATTCGGATTATGCTGAAGTTAAGATAGATTATTCTATTTCGGAAAAGAAAATGTTTTTGGTTATGAATGGAACCAACACTAAATTAATCAAACCATCAACTAAATTGAGAGCTGAATTTAGAAAAGAAAATGGTTTGCAAGATGAATTGTTAATAAATTATTCTGGAAGTCTTGGGGATGAAGAAGTAGTCGAATTCTTAAATGCGATTGCAAGTTTTGTGAAAAAAAATAAAGCGATGATTTTGCTTGTTATTGCTCATGATAAAAGTAGATTTGGAAAAAAAGAATTCGAAGAACTAACTTCAAAAATTTCTTCTTTAAATATTCAAAATAAAGTTATTTTGAAAAAAAATGTGGACTATTCAGAAATGCCTAGGTATTATTCTGCTTCCGACATTGGAATTATCCCTTGGAATTCTTCAATGAAAAATAGTATCCCCGTAAAACTTTTTGATTATACTAGCGCGGGGTTAATGGTTGTTGCAAAAGGAACAAAAGATTCTGAACTTCACCAATTTTTTAAGAAATATTCTTTAGGCGAATTTTATTTTGATTGGGATTCATTTAGAAAAGAGATTGAAAAATCATTTACTCAAATAAAAAAGATTCAACAAATAGGTTTAGCAAATAGAATTGTCGCTGAAAATTTTTTTGATAGAAAATTACAAGAAAAAAAGTTTAAACAGGTAATTGAATTTTTGGAAAAATAAAAATTATTTTTTTGCTAAAACTACAAATCCTGAAGGGTTTTTACCAAATTTTATTTTGTAAGCAATAGGGCTGAGTCTATTTAAAAATTGAAAACTTGAAAAAATAACGTTCATAATTGTTGTTGAAGTTGATCCAATAGGAAAAACATCAACTTTACTAAATTCTTTAAAAAGTTCTTTTAGTCCTGATTCTGTAAATCTCCAGTAATCCGTCATAAATTTATCTTCATGTATTGGGAACATAAAAGGAACTGAAATAATACAATTACCCCCTTTTTTAAGTACTCTTTTGAATTCTGAAACCACCTTTTTTGGGTCCTCAGTGTGTTCTAAAAGCTCTGTTGCTATTAAAGTATCAAATGAATTGTTCTTTGCCTTGATGTATTCCTCATGCAATTCCAAAACAAGATATTTTGTGTAGGGGATAATTTTCTTGTAGAGGCTGTTGGCTCCACCTGCATCAAGCACTATTCCTGGCTTAATTTTTTTGAAAAGCGCTTTAAGTTTTTCATTTAATAATCTTCTATGAATTGTCAAAATCATTTTTTTGCCTCTTTTCTATTCTTTGCTATTGCAATAATGTTGCCACAAAAATCTTGATTAGTTATTCTTGAAATCAATTTTTTGATTATTGTCGGCATCATATTTTTTTCAAAATTTCGATAAATTTTGATATCGGTATAACCGCTTATTTTAAGTATTGCATATATGCTTCTAGCTGAATAAGTTTGTACATGGGTTATGTCATCAAAAAACCCCCATAATGGATAGTAAATGTTGTTTGTGGTAATAATAATATTACTGGCTTTTTCAGAACTTTTTTTTAAAATTTTTAAAACATCATCAAATTTAATATGTTCTATAGCTGAAAACATGGTCATATAATCAAATTTTTCTTTAACTTTGTCCAAAGAAAGGAAATCAGGATTCACATTTTTATCTATATCTATTGTTTTATATTTTTTCAATTTGTGATTTTTTTTATCGCAATATTTTTTGAAATGTTTATCACTAGCTCCAAAATCAAGTACGCTAGATTCATTGCCTATTTTTTTACGTGCTAGTTCAAAAGAATTTTTTGATTTTATTGGGATTAAATGAAATGAATTTATTGGCAAATATTCTTTGCGGTACTTGTTATATATTGACCAATCGATTGTAATCACCTTTATCTTTTTAATTTATTTCCAAAGAAACTAAAAAGGTTCTTTTTTATTAATCGAATATCTTCTTTGTTTAAAAGAACAAGTTCTTTTATTGAACAAATTTCTTTCTTTTTCTTTTTCAGAGAAAATATTTTCATTGTCAAATCAGCGAGAGGAGAAAGAACTCTTGAAGTTGCAGCTCCAATCAATCCCATTGTTGTAATAAATAATGGCGCGGTAACGAGAGTAATACTCAAGTAAATAACTGAAATAATTGCCAGTGTTTTTTGTTCTTTTAAATTAAAGAAAATAGGTTTCATTGGAGTGTTTAGAATAACCACGAATACTGTGAGGAGCATTATTCTGAAAACATCTTTGTATATGAGTAATTCTTTACCGAGGATAAATGTGATTATTGGTTCAGGAAAAATCATTAAAATAAGAATCAGCGGGATTGAAAGATAAAAAGTAAATTTAGTGGCTTTGAAAATAATTGTCGTTGAATTTTTTATTTCTCCAAATTTACTTATTGCAGGGTAAAAAATCGTTTCAAGCGGTTCAAAAAGTCTTATTATAAGAGTCTGTATTTTTATTAATCCTGCAAATATTCCTACTGCATTTACTCCTAAGAAAAATTCCACTATCCAAAAAAGAATGTTTGATTCAAAACTTCTTGTTTGTGATAGCAAAGCGGCCCATTTCCCGTGTTTTTTTACCATTGTAATGAAAAGTTTTTTCTCTGCATTTTTGGTTTTTATTAATTCTATTATTTTTTTAGGTATTTGGAAAATAAAAAGTAAAATAAGAAAAAAATCCGCTACAAAAATTGCTAAAAGTGCATTTTCAACACTTGTTCCAATGTAAGTGAGAATTCCAAAAATAAGTATAAGTTTAATTGTGGCTTCGAAAAATTTGAAAAAAGTATATTTTTTGAATTTTGAGGTTATTTCAAAGCTTGTTAATATTATATTTTTAAGTCCGTTTAAAAAAATTAATCCTGCAATGAGTCTTATTAATCCTGTAATATCATTTTTTAGGTATTCTGCGATGAGTCCTGAAAAACCAAAAGTAATCAATGCCCCAATTGTAGTGATTAACATTACTCCTAAAGTATAACCTTGGAATAACCCTGCTGCTTTTGAATCATTTTTTTTAGAAATTTCTTTTGAAACATCCGAAACAATCACTTTGCTGAAACCCGCGTCCAAAAAGAAAGTTGCAAATGAAAGAACAGATAAAGCTAAGGTGTACATTCCAAATCCAAAACTTCCAAGTGCATTCCACATCACTAAAAAGGTAACAAAATTAATTCCCGATACTGCAATATTTCCTGTAGAAAGTAAGGCGGTGTCTTCAAATATTTTTCTTAAGTTTCCCATTAGAGTGCCCCAGAATATATTTTTTCAATTTTTTCTATTTGTTTGTTCCAATCAAATTCTTTTGCTCTAAGAATTGTATCTTTTGAAGAAATTTTGTTAGTTTGCAGTATTTCTTGTAATGTTTTAGCTGCTTTTTTTGCGTTAGTGTAGTCAATAAAATAACCATTTTTTTTATCTTGTACTGTAATTGAATGCCCTTCGTTGTATTGTACTAATGGAATTGTCCCAGATGCCATTGCTTCAACAATAGTAAGACCAAATCCTTCGTATCGAGAAGCCGAAACAAAGTATTCTGAATTTGCGTATAATTCTTTAGTTTCTTCATTAAGGGGATTTATTACAAAACTAACATTTTTTTCAAGTCCTAAATCACTAACTTTTTGTTTGTATAAATAGAGTAGATTTTCCCAGTCTGTTCCGGCAATTATAAGTGTAAATTTGTTGTTTTTCTTTTTTAATTCAGCAAAAGTGTTTAATAAAAAAGGAATTTGTTTATTTTTTGAAAATCTTCCCAAATAAAGAAAAGTATTCTTCTGTTTTTTTCTTGTTTTAAATTTAGAAGTGTTTACTCCATTTTCAATCAAAACTAAATTATTACAAATTGGTTTGAATAATTCATAATCATTTTTACTTACTGCAATTACAGTATTAGCAAATTTAAGAATGATTTTTTGAAAGAAATAAAAATAAATTTTTTTCAAAACCCCTAGTTTTTGGGTGTGAAAAATTCCCCCGTGGGTAGAAACAATTATTGGTTTTTTGTGAAATATTTTTGTTGCAATTAAAAAATCAGAAAAAAAACCAATTCCATGAACATGTACAACATCTGAATTTTTTATTTTGTCAAATACTGATAATGCAATTTTGTAATATTTTAAATCAATAAAAGGGATTCTTTCAATTTGAATTTTGTTAAATATTTCTTTTTCTTTTAATTTATTTTTTGAGTTTGCGCAAGTGTTTAAACAAACCACTTTTACAATATTTTTTTTTCCAACGAGTTTTTCGCTTATATCTTCAACAATTCTTTCCATCCCCCCTAAGCAAGGGTAAAAATGATTTACCACTTGAACAATTTTCATTTGAGTACCTTCTGTTTTATTATTCCAAAAAATAATCCTAATTGAAATGCAATTGTTCTAAGCGGAATAATTATAAGCGATGCTAATGATACGATTTTGTCTTTATTCCATGAGTAAAAAGTAAATTGAAGTGTACTTAATAATCCTAATCCTGCGATTAAAGTAGATGCGCCTACTGAAAGTGTTGCAAGTTCAATTTGTCCAAACCAAATTAAAGGGATCGAAACTAAAAGAAAAACTATTCCGGCATATCCTGCAATAATTTGAAATTTTATCCATGGAGTAGTGTATGAATCTTTAACAATTTTATCTTGGTGTTTTGAATAAAGATTTACTCGGTAAAATGCTCTGAAAAATTTTATTTTTAAATAATTAATTAAATTATCTGGGTGTAGATGATAAACAATTGCATTGGGATTAAACACAAGTTTTTTTCCTTTTTTTGCAAGCTTGTAACTTAATTCGGGGTCTTCCCCAGATGCTTTTGGAAAAGATTCATCAAATCCTTGTGCTTCAAAAAAATCAGTTCTTTTGTATGCTGCAGAATAGCTTCCTACCCAATCAAGTTCTTTTGAATTAGTCATTCTTTCATAACGTTCTTCAATTTCAATTTGATTAAATCTTGCAGTTATTGATTTTTGATTAGTTTTATATGCGCCTTGTACTCCAACAACTTCTTTGTTTTCAAATGGTTTTGTCATTTCAGATAACCAATTTTTTTCAGGAACACAATCCGCGTCAGTAAAAATAAGGATTTCTCCGGTGGATTCTTTTGCGCCTAAATTTCTTGCTTTTGCAGGCCCCGCATTTTCCTGCCTTAGCACAATTGCACCAAGTTCTTCTGCTGCATCTGCAGTATCATCTTTTGAACCATCATCAACAACAATTACTTCAAATTTTTCTTTAACTTCTTGTTGCATTATTGCTTCTACGCAGTTTCCGATCGTTTTTTCAGAATTGTACGCTGGAATTATTACACTAATTTTCATTTAATCCATCTTCCTTGCTTTGATAATCATTTGTTCTTGTAAACTCTTAGGTAGAAAATAATGAATAAGTTTTCTAAACAAAAAAGTCCATTTTTTCTTGCTTCCATAACAATTTTCATTACTGTATGGTTGACAAAAAAAATCTTCAACCATAAATCCATATTCTTTTAATTTTGTTTTCAATTCTTCAAAATCAAATAAACTAATATGAATCGGAGTTTCATATGAATGAAAAATTCGATTAATTAAGCTTTTTTTATTTGGAGTGGTAAGAATAATAATTCCTTTATTTTTTAAAACTCTATTTGATTCTTTCAAAAAGTTTTCTGGTTTTTCAATGTGTTCAATTAGTTCGCCTGCAAAAACCGAGTCAAAATAATTATTTTGAAAAGGAATTTTTTCAGCAGTTGCTTTTCTGTAATTAGCAGTATCTTTTTTTGTTTCTATATCTATTCCATAAATATTTTTTTGTCCAAATTTCTCAATAAATTTTAAATGAATTCCTCCGACGCTATAACCCACGTCAAGAATTTTTCCATTTAAATTAGCAAGAGCAAAGTCAACCCGGTTCATAAAAATACCTTTAATTATTTTTCTTGCTTTTCTGCAGCGTTCTTTTTCCAAGAATCCACATTAAAAAGGTACTTAAGGAAAGTTTTTCCTCCTTTAAGTAATCTTGGAGCTTCTTCAGGTCTTGTTAAAGCAAGTTTAAGTCTTCCAAGGATATAACTTGGACGCATGTAAAATTCATTTCTTGCCCAATCACAACCTTCAACAAGTTCTTTAGGAGAAAGATGTTCAGTATGAATAATTGTGTTATGTGTTCCGTCTTTATTTAACCAGTCTTCCCATTTTTCAGTTGTTAAATATTTATTTTCTTGAGCCCATTTAAATGCTTCAGTTCCAGGATAAACCATTAAAGGAAAAAATTGAGCAGTATCTGGTTCAAGTTTTTTTGCCCATTTAACAGTTTTTTTTATTGTTTCTTTTGTTTCACCATGATTACCCAGCATAAAACAACCATGGATAAGAAGTCCTGCTTTTTTTGAATCAACCATAAATTCTTCAATTTTTTCTATTTTTGTTCCTTTTTTAATATTATTCAAGATTTGTTGGTCTGCACTTTCAAATCCAACACACATTAATCTACAACCCGCTTTTTTCATCCATTGCATGGTTTCCAAATCAATATCTGCTCTTGAATTACAAGTCCAAACAAGTTTTAATTTTCTATTTAGTATTTCTTTACAAAGCGCAATGGTTCGTTCTTTGTCCTGAGTTAAAGTATCGTCCTCAATCATAATGTCTTTTGATTGGGGAAAATTTTTTTGAATCCATTCAAATTCATCAACAACATTGTTTACACTTCTTGGCCTATATCCTCTTCCTGTAAGTGTCTGTGGCCACAAGCAAAAAGTACACCTATAATTACAACCTCTTCCTGTGATTAGTGTTACTTCAGGAAAAAGAACTGAAGGATAAAAATAATCTTCAATTTTCAAATGCGTCTTGTATACTTCGCTAACAAATGGCATTTTGTCAAGGTCTTTAGAATCAATTTGAGGCATGTCAGGATTATTAATTATTTTTTCATTGCTTTTGTAACTCAAACCTCTAACTTTACTTAATGGTTTTTTGTTTTCAAGTGCATCAGCCAAATCTCTAATAATAAAATCATGCTCTCCTCTGGCAACAGCATCAATTTTTTCACTTTCTTTTAAGGTTTCATCAGTAAGAACTCCAACATGCGTTCCAACCATCACTGAAAAACCAAGAGGATTAATTTTTTTTAATTCCTCTACTACATGTACATCTGTTTTGTAAGATGCAGTTGAAGAATCAACAACCATTAATTCTGGTTTCCATTCTTTCACGAGTTCAATTACTTTTTCAAGAGTAATTCCTGCTGCAGGAGCATCAATAAGTTTTACTTCGTGTCCGTTTTGTTCAAGGACTCCAGTAGTATAAGCCATCCAAATTGGAAAATAAATACATCCGCCTTTACTAATTGCCGGACTTCGGCTTGTTCTTGAAAATTTGTATAAAAATGGGGGATTTAACATTAAAATTTTCATTTTTTATCACTACTCTTTAAAATAAATGGTTTAAGTTTAAAAAGGCTTTTTGGTACAATGAAACATTATTTTTTTGCAAGTATAACTAAATTTGTAGTTAACCTTGAATCAAAGAATAATTTGTCCAGTGCTTTACCTAAAATGTTTAATATTGTGACTGGAATAAAACTTATTGGTTTTGGTAAATATTTGAATGGTAAAAGAGTTAATGCAAATAAAGTGCTAATATATCCCCCTGCAGGATATACTTCGGTTTCTGAAAAATTTTTGAATAAATATTTTAATCCTGATTCAGTAAATCGATAATAATCATCAGGTACTGCGTGAAAAAACCAAGTCATATTGGTGCTCAAAAAACAATAACTTCCTTTTTTTAATACGCGGTGAGTTTCATTAACAAATATTTGTGGTTCTTTTATGTGTTCTAATACTTGAGTACAAAGAACAGTGTCTATTGAATTTGTTTTGAATGGGAGATTTAATCCATCTCCAACAACATTTAAATCTGATTTGTTTTGATTATGTTTAATGTCTAATGAAATATAATTTTTTATTTTTCCTTCGAATATTTCAAATACTCTATTTTTTTCCCCACCAATATCAAGCAAATTACCCTTTGCTTTTTCTGAATGTTCTTCTATTATTTGGTAAGTTTTATGTAAAGTAAGCCATAATCTATCGTGTATTGGCCAAAATCGAGAATCAAAAAATTTATTCATAAAAACACCGGTTGTTCTTTGTTGATTGTAAATTTTTTACCGCAGTTTTTGCATTCTAATTTATTTTTTTTTAGAATAAGTCCTTTTTCTGATTTGCATTTAGTACAACGAAATAATTGAACAAATTTTTCTAACTTCAAAAAAAATCACTTTAGATTTTTTTCTCCAAGAATTTTATTTACTCGGAGTAATTCATCAAAAGAACCTGCATCTAACCAATTTTCTTTAAGTTTGCTTGCTTTCAAAGAACCAGCTTTTATGTAGAAGTTATGTATGTCTGCGATTTCTAATTCTCCTCTTGCGGAGGGTTTTAATTTTTTAATAATTTCAAAAACATGTGAAGTGTACATGTATACTCCTACAACAACCCAATTAGTTGGGGGATTAATTGGTTTTTCAATTACTTCTTTTACTTCTTCTCCCTTAAGAACAGCAACTCCTGCTTTACTTGCTTCTTCTTTTGTTGTTTCAAATAACATTACGCGGGATTTTTCTTTTCCTTTTTCAAATTCTTTTACTGCTTCTGAAATATCTTCTAAAATAATATTGTCTCCGTTTATTGAAACAAATTTTTCTTCTCCGACAAATTCTTTTGCAAGGCCAATGGCTTGAGGTAATCCTCCGGCTTCATCTTGTACTCGGTAAGTAAAATTTACTCCGAAGTCTTTTCCTGATCCTAGTAATGAAAAAATTGCGCCTGCATGATGAGTTCCTGTAATAATAAGAATATCTTTTATTCCTGCTTTTTTGAGAGTTTCAATTGGATAATAAATCATTGGCTTGTCATAAATTGGTAACAAATGTTTATTCGTTACTGTAGTAAGTGGTTTTAATCTACTTCCTGTTCCGCCTGCAAGTATCACTCCACGAATTTTCATCACCTTTTTCAGAATTAATCTATTGTATTAAGTAATCTGTTTCTGTTAAATAAACATCATTTTTTGTTATTTCTCTTATTTTTTTAACCAATTCATTTTTCTTTTTATAATCTTTGAAATTTACAATATACACTGATTGATTGAATTTCTTTTTACCTGTTGATTCAGTGCTAATGAATTGATAATTATCAAGAAGTTCATCGAAAATAGGTTCGAGTTTTTCTTCCACATGAAAATTATTTGGAATAACAATTTTCAATAGTTCTTCTTTTTTGTTTGAACTTCCAAAATTACTTTTATGCATTATAATAATTAGTAAGCAGACAAATAAAGTCATTATTATGGCAAGTACATAAAATCTTGTTCCAGTTGCCATTCCTATTGCCATCATTAAAAAAATAAATCCAACATCTCTTGTTTCTTTTATTGCATTTCTGAATCTTATTATTGAAAGTGCTCCAAGTAGGGTAAATGCTCTTGCGATATTACTTCCTATAATTAGCATTATCATTGATACAACTATTCCAAAAACAACTATTATTTGAACAAAATTTTTTGAATAGGATACTCCGTCATGGGTTAATTGGTATGTTTTTGCGACTATGTAACAAAGTACTGTTGATAAAATAAGAATTACAAAAATGTCTATTATTGTGAATACGTTTTCTGCCACGCCAAGTGCGCTTAAAGGATCTTCAAACCAAGTCATATTATATCTTTTAAAACAATAACTTTTAATAAATCTACTTAAATTCCAGTCTTAATTACTAGTTTATTCATTGCTTCGCAATATTTTGATATTGTAGTATATTCCAAATCAAATTTTTTAATCATCCTAGAGGTCCATAAAGGTAATGCTTTATTGTGTTTAATTTCCATGATAATGTTATTTGGTTGAATTACTAGCTGGTTCATTTCAGTATTTTTTGTATTAAAATCATTTTTTCTACATCTAATGTTAAAATCAAATGTGATTCTCATGTGAGGGTAATACTTATCGACAAATGCTTGTCGTTCATAACAAACCATAATTTTAGGCTTTAAATCAAATTTATGATTAAGATAAGAAATATTATCAATAACTTTTAGGTCTTCTTTTGAAAATTTTCTATTTACTGTTGAAATTGAAACAGGGCTTTCAATGAATCTTATTGCTTCTTCAAAATTCAGTGAAACTTTTTCTTTGTATACATTTCGATCATTTTTCTTTTTTATTTCAATAATTGTTTTATCCGTTTTAAGTGTTTTTTTATTTATGTAAGACCGTATTCTGATTTTTCTTCTTTTTTTTTCACCGTCTATTTTTTCCCAGTAAAACTTGTTTGAAGAAGTATCATAATACAAACTATTGACGATGTATTTAGATTCCTTGTCTCCAAATTTATCTTTTTCAACAATAGGTTTAATGAATTTGATTATTTTAATATATTTTTGATAATCAATCAAGTACTTCAATTCTTGTCTATCAGTATAAGTCATTCACATACCCCGTTGCACTCTGACTTTGAACAGCTTATTTCATTTTCATTAATCAAAAAAGTTAATTCTGAAAGTTTATCTAATTCAAGTATTTTTTTGTTATTGCAGTAATCTCCTGAATAAATAGTTCCAAAACCCCCGTTTCCATATCTCCAGTTTTTTTGGTATGCCGAGAATGCAATATTGTTCGATTTTAGTGTTATATTTTTTATTTTAGGGTGAGAGTTGTCTTTTATTGCAATTGCAACATTCGAATCAATGATTCTAACATTTTCTATTGTGGGATTGCTATTTTCTCCAATTGAAATTCCCTTGTCTTTTGCCATTAAAATGTTCACATCTTGAATTAGTATATCCGAAGTCATTAAGTCTATTGAATCATTTGTAGAATTTTCAAATAAAGTTGAAATTATTTTTCCTTTTGAAATATCAAAATCAATACTATCTCCGAAAGAATTTCTAAATATGCAGTTTTCTATATTTACTACTGATTTTTTAGCATTAATCATATCATCTTGTTGATAATTATTTGAGAAGATAGAATTTTTGATATTCGCACTTGCATTATATATTGAAATCATTCCTGTATAGTTAACTAATTCATGTTTTACTCCGCTTCCTCCATACATATTAATATGTTGAAATTCTCCATGAGCATTTTTTCCCTGAAGAGTTATTGCTCCCCAGGGTTCATTAGAGTAAGGTATAAAATTTATTGGTTTTTCTTTTGTTCCAATAGCATTTATTTTTCCGAAAGAAACTATTGAACCTCCTTTTTTGAGCTTAATGGTTGTTCCAGGGCTTATTGTGAGAACATCATTTTCTGAAAGAATAGTTTTTTCATTTACAATAATATTTCCTGACCAAACCAAGTTTTTTGTTTTAATTTTTTTGTTAAGCCAAGGATGTCTTGAATAGTTTTCATTTAAATAATTCCATTCGTTTTCCGAAAAAGACTCTTTTTTTTCTATTTTTGGAAAGATTTGTTGATTGGTTGTTGCATTATAAAAACGCAGATTTTCCAATGACTCAATTGTATTTACATTATTCAAATCAAATATGTAGTGTAACATTACCGTTTTAGTATTCGTTCCATCTTCTCCTTTTGAAGGTGTTCTACCTGGATAAAATATGTGTCCTTCTTTATCCCCTAAACAGAAGGAATCTTCATTTAGCAAGAATTTTTTTACTCTAATACAATTATTACTAATATTTTTTACTTTCACCGCACTAATTCCATCGACTCCAAAAATTAATTTTTTCGATTCGACGAGTGTAATTACCATATTTGTTTCTTCAAGTTTTTTTCTTATATACGAATAATTTTGTACTATATTTTCTTTGAGTTCGTTCACATAAATTTTCCATTCGTCTAGGGTTATATTTCCAAAAGCCATTTCATCCTTGTGAATATCATAAGTTAAAGGATATTCAATTTTTTTTGCGGCATTTTCAATAGATTCTATTGCTTTGTTTTCATCAAACAAATTTATTTGTTCAAATAAAAGTTCATTCTTTTTTTGAACAAATTCTGGGTGTTTTATGATTTGTTTATCAATCCCAGTTCCTGGGATATCAAGATTAAAATTAGGTTCAATTTTTTCAATTAATTGATCCCATGCAATCGGAACGTATTTTCCTGAAGATGGGTCAAAGTAAAGTTTGAGGTTATGTGTTTCATCCGTATGAACATCATGAATTATTGTTCTTTGGGCCATAAAATTTAAGTAGTCTTCATCGAAATATGTTTTGAAAAAAATATAAAATTTGTCGGAATCCTTTTCATAAATATTTTGGATTAGGAACTTGAGATTTTCTATTGCCCTTGTTTTGTTATTATCATAAGTAGCGGGTATTTCCCATTTTTCAAGTTCAGTAGTGTTTTTTACAATCCATTGGTTTTCATCTCGTACAAAATCCTTTGCGAAAATATCGCTTGGAAGAATAGAGTTTTTTCTTAAAAAAGTTTCATCTATTTGATCACGATATTCATATACCCCTGAATATTTTTCATTAATGTAAAGTGCGATATTAAACATTTCAGGGCTAAGTACTCCTGTGTTTTCAAATAAATCTGAAAGGAAAACAGAATCCATTTGGCCAATAGTTTTTGGATTTATTAGATTGAATTTATTGAATTTATTGACTAATTTTTTGTCTTTTAGTTTTATTCTCCAGGATTTTTTATATGCCCCCCAGTGAGTAAAGAAATCTCCCCTGTAACGCACGTTTGAACTATACAACTCATTATTTGCTTTGAAATACCCTGAAACATATTCTGTTCCTGAAAAAGGAAGGTTCGAATTGAGTTGATTAAGATTTTCTTCTTTTATATATAAATAGTAAATTGGAATTTCTATTTTGTTAGGGCTTATTTCAGATTCCAACATCATATTGTTGATTTCAACAAAAATGTTTCTTTCCAAATCAAAAAATTTTCCAGGGTAAGCTTTCCAGTCAACAACATTTGTTCTTCCTAATTCTCTTACTTTAAAAACAACATTTCCTACCCATATAATTGTTACAAATAAAATAAGTATAACTAAAAGAGCTACAAAAAATTTTTTTGTTTCAGAATCAAATTTTTGCATAGGCACTTTATTTTTGAACAGTACATAAAGAAGGGTTATTGTCAAAAGTAATATTGAATTTAATAAAATCATTGAGGTAAAAAATTGAGACCTGATTGCACCAATATTTGAAAA
>Ga0307928_10001890_pt1 | contig 15951 bp, 19 predicted proteins | sample AceLakmetagen232_FD_201815 | JGI IMG/M metagenome (GOLD analysis project Ga0307928, IMG submission 201815) | Saline water microbial communities from Ace Lake, Antarctica - #232 | ecosystem: Environmental > Aquatic > Non-marine Saline and Alkaline > Saline | place: Antarctica: Ace Lake... | reverse complement strand
AAGAAGTTCTATCGCCATTCGGGTTATTTGGGGAATCTGAAGGAGATTACTTTAGGAAAATTAATGGAAAAAAATCCAAGTGAGGTTTTAAAAAAAGCTGTTTGGAATATGCTGCCTAAGAATCGTCTTCGTTCGGTTCGCATTAAAAAATTGAAATTTGAATAAAAAAATGCCGAAGACAAAAGAAATAAAATATCATCCTGCTATTGGACGGAGAAAGACCGCTCGAGCTCGAGTAAGACTTTATCCTGGTAAAGGGAAGATAACTATCAATGAAAAAGAGGGGAATCAATATTTCTCTTTATCATTATTTCAGTCAGTAGTCACTGCTTCTTTAGATTCTTTGAGTCTAAGAAAGAAATTTGATTTTACGGTTTTAGTTAAAGGCGGAGGAATGGAATCTCAAGCGGAAGCAGTCCGTCTGGGTATTAGCCGAGCTTTGATAAAATTTAATCCGGAATTAAGAGCTCAATTAAAAACGTCAGGTTATTTAAGCCGTGATCCTCGGGTTCGAGAAAGAAAAAAATATGGTTTGAAGCGAGCTCGGCGAGCGGCTCAATGGAAGAAGAGATAAAGTAGTTTGGGATTATTAAAAGCTCTCATTCCAAAAACAAATTTCAATATTTTGTTTATTGTTAAAAAAGAAAAGACCCGGGTCATGAGACGAGGGTCTTTGTTGCGTTAACGAGCTAGATATCATTTCAGATACCATCGGATCCAGATGGCTAACAAAAAGCCGATCAAGATGAAGAACAACCCTAATCCAAGAGTAATAGGGGGTAGTGGATTTGTTGTGAAAGCTACTACTGTCAGTAGTATCCCCATACCTCCTACTCCTCCGGGTAATATGCCCCACATCCTTTGCCGGTTTTCTTGCATTTTTTCCGCAATCGCCCCTATCTCTTTTGTTCTATCTTCGATTTCTTTTTCTCGATCTTCCATTATGAAACCTCCTTTTGGTTGAAAAATCCGCACTAGTCAAAGATGGCTAGGGCGATGAATACAATTACGCCGATGAGACCGGCTAATATCACCGTCAGCAACAAAACCGAAAATTGTTTCTTTGCCTTTTCGACTGCTGCGCTGGACTTCGCTGTCTTTTCTTCCAGGTCTTCCATGATAAAACCTCCCCTTATTGAACGAACGCCTACCTAAATTATAATTGAGATTGGTGATTTGTCAATGATTAAGTCTTGAAACTCAGGAAACTATGAATAAATCATATTTTATGTTAATCTAATTCTATTCTTATGCTAGAAGAAATTATTGATCAATTTTATCGAGAACAGAAACATTCTCGAAAACAAACTCGTTTTTATGTAACTGACGCTGGCAAGTGTCATCGTTTTATTTTTTTCAAGTTTAAGCAAGCTCCTCATCCAGATTTAGAACCGAGAATTCTCCGTCTTTTTGACCACGGCAATTATATTCACCGGCTGATTATCAATGCTTTGGAGAAACAAGGAGTCCTTGAAGGGGAAGAGGTAAATATTCCTTCTCAAGAGTTGATTTCTGGCCGGGCTGATGCTTTATTAAAAATTAAGGGAGAGCGTTATATCGTGGATGTTAAAAGTATTAATCGAAATGGCTTTAGTGCCTTGAAAAAACCTAAAGAAGACCATATTCATCAAATTCAGCTCTATCTTCATTTTTTTGAAATTGCTAAAGGAATTTTACTTTATGTCAATAAAGACACTCAAGCCTTAAAAGAATTCCAGGTTGATTATGACCAGAAGCTTTGTCAATCTTTACTGGATGACTTATTGATTCTTCGTAAAGAGATTGAAGAAAATTTAGTGCCCGCTCGCTTACTAAAGTGGCCCAGCAATATTCAATGCCGTTATTGCCCTTATAAAGATGTTTGTTCGATGATTGAGTCAGAACCCGTTTATTGGAATGATTTTAAAGAAAGGGTCAAGGCTTATGAAAAAGATATACATCAAAAGAATGGGTCGAGATTTTTTTTCCCAGCTAAGCCGAAAAGTAGCTAAAGACCTATTGGGAAAATTTTTAGTGAACTCCTGAACGAGAGGGGAGAATCGTTGAAACGGAAGCCTATTTGGGCGTTAAAGATAGCCCTGACCTTTCAAGGAAAGAATAACTTGCGAAAAGAGACTTTTTAGGTTATGCTCAAAAAGACATGGACAAAGAAGTTTTTGTTATTCAAGGCGGTTGTGCTTTAGAGGGGGAAATTGAAGTCCGGGGAGCAAAAAATGCTGCTGGCCCGGTTTTAATTGCTTCTTTATTAACAGATGAGCCCTGTATTATCGGTAATCTTCCCTTGATTAGCGATGTTCTTAAGATTATCGAAGTTTTAAAAAGTTTGGGCACGAAAGTTGAGTGGCTGGGAGAAAGGAAGGTTAAATTGCAGACTTCCCATTTAACTCCGGAGAAGATGGATTTCGAAAAAGCCCGCCAGACAAGAATATCTGTTCTTTTTATTGGAGCTTTATTGGCAAGATTAAAATCTTTTAAAATGGTCCGACCGGGGGGAGACCGAATTGGTCTTCGGCCTATTTCCACCCATCTCAAAGCTTTGGAAGAATTAGGCGTAAAAGTAAGCTCTGAGAATGGCTTTTATTATTTTGAAAAAGGAGCACCGAAAACAAATGATATTGTTCTTTCCGAATTTAGTGTGACCGCTACCGAAAACTTACTTTTAGCTTCTGTTTTATCTTCGGGAGAAACATTGATTCAAGGAGTAGCCCTGGAGCCTCAGGTTCAGGATTTAGTTAATTTGCTGAACAAGATGGGAGCCCAGATTGAATCAATCGGCACTCATGGTTTTCGGGTTCAAGGAGTAAAACATCTTAAGGGGGTGACGCATGATATTATTCCCGATCCTCTGGAAGCTGGAACTTTTATTGCGGCCGGAGCCTTAACACCGGGAAAAGTTATTGTGAAAAAGATGATTCCGGCTCATTTAACTCTTTTTCTGGCTAAACTGAAGGATATCGGCGTTAATCTTGAAGTGCAGGACAACCAAGTAGTGGTTGATTATTCTCCGAAAATCCGAAAAAGCAAGGTACAAGCTTTACCTTATCCAGGGTTTCCGACAGACTTGTTGCCAATTATTGTCCCTTTATTAACTCGAGCGGAAGGAAAAAGTTTAATTCATGACCCTTTGTACGAAAATCGATTGCGTTATATTGACGAGTTAAGAAAGATGGGAGCCGATATTGAAATTGTTGATCCTCATCGAGCTTTTAGTTTTGGTCCTTCTTTCTTGAAGGGGGCCAGAATTGAGTCAAGTGATATCAGAGCGGGGGCTTCTTTAATTCTCGCCGGTCTTATGGCTTCGGGGACAACTATTGTTGAGAATATTGGACAAATTGACCGCGGTTACGAAAAGATTGAAGAAAGGCTGAGAAAATTAGGGGCCGATATTCAAAGGACAAAATTATAACCATGTTAATCAAAAAAATTGCTATTGATTTAGGAACGGCTAATTCTTTAATTTGGGTTCCCAAGAAAAAGCTTGTCCTCAATGAACCATCGGTGGTGGCTGTTTCTCCTCGGGATAAAACGGTATTAGCGGTGGGAATGAAAGCCCGGCAAATGATTGGACGAACCCCTGATACCATTAAAGTTTATCGTCCCTTAAAGGAAGGAGTTATTGCTGATTATCGAGTGACTCAAGCTATGTTGCGGTATTTTCTTAAAGCGACTTTAGGAAAATGGAATATTTTCAAACCAGAACTTGTTATCTCAGTACCGGCGGATATTACTTCGGCCGAAAGGAGAGCGGTTGTTAAAGCGGGATTGAGTATTGGAGCAAAAAAAGTTTATTTGGCTAAAGAGCCCATCTTGGCCGCGATGGGGGCTGGTATTCCCATTGAATCTTGTTCGGGGCACATGATTGTTGACATTGGCGGTGGCACTTCAGAAGTGGCGGTTATTTCCCTAGGGGGGATGGTCGCTTCAAATTCAGCTAGAGTGGGGGGCGACAAAATGGATGAGGCGATTATTCATTATATCAAGCAAAAACACAATTTAGCCCTAGGACTGCAAAGTGTGGAAAGTGCCAAAAAAAAGATTGGAACAGCTTTGCCTCTGAAGGAAGAAAAATATCTAGACGTGAGGGGTCGGGATTTAATATCTGGTCTTCCGCGAAATATTAAAATTTCTTCTAACGAAATTCAAGAAGCGATTGAAAGCGTCTTGACGGAAATCATTCAGTCGATTAAAGAAGTTTTGAGGCAAACCCCAGCTGAATTGTCAGCCGATATTATGAATAAGGGGATTGTTTTAAGCGGGGGCGGCGCTTTATTAAAAAACTTGGATCAATTAATAACAAAAGAAGTAAAAGTTCCTTGTTTTGTAGCGGATGAATCTTTGCTTTCTGTTATTAAGGGTGGGGGAATTGTTTTAGAAAGTTTAGATTTTTATCGTAAGAGTTTAGAAAGCAGTTCTTAATATGATAAAATAAATGGAAGCTAATCAGGAAATTAAGAATTTTTTAGCAAAAACTATTCAAAAAAACCGAGTAGCTCATGCTTATCTTTTTTTAGGAGAAGCCGGGGCGGGCAAAAAAGATGTTGCTTTTTGGTACGAAAAAAAACTTAATGCGAAAGCGGGAAGAATTCATCTCGATCGATTATTGATTGAACCTCAAGAGGGAAAAGGGCAAATTGTCCTTGAACAAATTCAGGAAATAAGAAATTGGTTGAAATTCAGTTCTCATCAGGCCCATCGAGTGGTGGTTATTAATCCAGCCGAAGCAATGAATTCTATAGCCCAAAACTCCCTTTTAAAAACCCTGGAGGAGCCAACACCTCGATCGGTCCTTATTCTTATTGCTAATCGGATTCAGGGTTTAACCGAAACAATTCTTTCCCGTTGCCAGATTTTACGATTTAGCAGAACCAGCCAGAAGGAAATTAGAAGTTGGCTGAAAGCTGAAGGGTTATCGAATCAGAAGATCGAAGAGATAGTTTTTTTAAGCCAAGGGAGAGTAAAAGAAGTTAAGTTTTGGTTGGAGCATCCCGAACAGCTTTCAGAGGAATTTACCTTTCTGAAGAATGTTGGAAATTTGATAAATAGGGATTTAGTTGGGAGGATTGGCTGGACCGAGAAGATGAAGAAAGGAGTAGATCTTAACAGAATTCTCAATATGGCTTTGAATCTACAGCATTATTTCTTATTGAACAAGGATAGAGCTGGTCATCAAGATTTATTTTCGAGACTGGCTTCTGATAATTCATGGTCGGAACTAGTCAAGCACCTTAAATTAATTCAGGAAACAAAAACTCTTTTGGAGACGACGAACGTCAATAAAAAATTAGCTCTTAATCAATTATTAATTAATCTTTAATTTATGTTGCCATTTGCTCCTAAACAAATTGAACCGGAATTAGACAAAGTTATCGACTTTCTTAAAAAAGCCCTGAACCAAATTAGGACTTCCCGAGCCACTCCCGCTTTAGTGGAAAATCTCAAAGTTAATCTTGACGGAACAGAAACTCTTTTAAAACAGTTAGCGTCAATTTCCTGTCCCCAGTCTAATCAGATTGTTATTCAGCCTTGGGCGGAAGATTACTTGATTTCCATTGAAAAAGCTATTTCGGAAAATGACCTTGGGTTCAATCCGATTGTTGATCAAAAAATCATTAGGATTACTTTACCGTCTCTTTCTGAGGAAAGAAGAGAAGATTTGCTTCGGATAGTGCGGGGGAAAATAGAAGAAGCGCGTCAAACTATTCGCCATTGGTGGGACGAAGGTTGGAAAAAAATTCAAGAGGAATATAGTAACAAGGAAATTTCCGAAGACGAAAAGTTTAAGCTTAAAGACAAATTACATAAATTGATCGAAGATTACTATCAGAAGATAGAGGAAGTTAAAGAAATAAAAAGTAAAGAAATAACGGAAAAATAATTTTTATGTTTGGATTAACAGCTCTTATTATTGCCGGTGCTAGTATTATTGGTTTGATGGTTATTCATGAATTAGGTCATTTCACCATGGCCTTGATTTTCAAAATGCCCATTGAAGAATTTGGACTAGGACTACCGCCTCGTTTAATAGCCCACAAAATTAAATCAGTAGTTGTTTCTTTAAATCTTTTACCTTTTGGCGCTTTTGTCCGGATTAAGGGCGAAGAAGATGGAGAAAAAAAAGAAGGATTTAATACATTTCCCGCTTGGCAAAGGGCCTTAGTCTTGGTGGCTGGAGTCGTGGGTAATTGGCTAACGGCTGTTGTTTTATTCGCTATAGTTGCTGGAAGCTGGGGATTGCCTTATGCTGTTGCCGATGATGCCGTTGCTCCTCAAGCCCAGTTGCAGGTTATTACAGTTGCGCCCGATTCTCCAGCCGAAGAAGCGGGATTGAAAAGCGGGGATTGGATTGTCTCGGTTGGGGTGAACGAGGAAATGACAGCCGTTCATCACCTGAGTGAATTTACGGCATTTATTGATCTTCATCAGGGCAAAGCCATTGAACTGCAATTAAATAAACCAGAAGGTCTGGTTCTCGTTTCTTTAATTCCAAGAGAATCTCCACCAGCCGGAGAGGGGGCTATTGGTATTAGTTTTGCTAGGGTAGATATTCAACATTATGCCTGGTGGCAAGCCCCCAAAGTAGGCTTGATAGCGGCCGTTAATCAGACTATCGCTATCCCTTTATCTCTAGGTTCGGTGTTTTCAAAATGGATTCATCATCAACCAACTCCGGGCGCTAGCTTAGTGGGTCCGATTGGTATCGGGCAGATGATTATGCAAACATCACAGCTTGGCTGGAGGTATCTTCTACAATTTGTGGCTATTATTGCTATTTACTTCAGCCTCTTTAATATTCTTCCCTTACCGGCTTTAGACGGAGGGAGATTGATATTTTTAGCGGTGGAAGGAGTAAGAAGAAAAACTGTCAGCCCTAAGATTAAAGAATGGCTTAATGGCACTTTTTTAATTCTTTTTATGATTCTCCTTGCTTTAGTAACTATTAAAGACATTATCCATTTATTTTAAGCATGAAAAGAACCGAATTATTTTGTCATTCTAATAAACAGGACGTGAGTCGGGCGGAAACGGTTTCTCACCAGCTGCTTCTCCGGGCAGATTTTATAGATCAATTAGCCTCGGGGATTTATAGTTTTCTTCCCTTAGGCTGGAAAGTTTATCAGAAAATTGCCGGAATTATTAGAGAAGAATTGAATCAGCTTGGCGGTCAAGAGTTATTGATGCCTTCTTTACAACCGAAAGCTCTCTGGCAAGAAAGTGGGAGATGGGGAAAAATGGATCCGCCCTTATTTACGCTGGAAGACTGCCATCATCATTCATTATGCCTGGCTTCTACTCACGAAGAGGCTATTACGGATTTGGTGCGTTCTCGTATTGCTTCTTACAAAGACCTGCCCTTAGCCCTTTATCAAATTCAGACTAAATTCAGAAACGAAACAAGAGCAACGGGGGGGTTGTTGAGAACCAAAGAATTTCAGATGATGGATCTTTACAGCTTTCATCAAGATGAATCCAATTTGGTTTCTTTCTATGGAAAAGTTCAAAAAGCCTACGAAAATATTTTTCAGAGGATGAATTTAAAAATGTTTTGGGTTTCTGCTTCCAGCGGAACTATTGGCGGTCGTATTTCTCACGAAGCGGTGGTTCTCGCTGAGAGTGGAGAAGATAAAGTTTTTGTCTGTCCTCAATGCGGTAATCTGATTTCCGAAGAAGCTGGCCAGAAAGTATGTCCGCAGTGCCATCAGAAAATGGAGACGCGAGAAGCTATTGAAGTTGGTCATGTATTTCAATTAGGGACGAAGTATAGTCAAGCTATGAATGCTCATTTCGCCGATAAAAAAGGTCAATCTCATTTTATAGAAATGGGTTGTTACGGATTAGGCCTAAGCCGAATAATGGCGACAGTAGTCGAGGCGCATCATGATGCTCAAGGAATGATTTGGCCTTCTTCAGTAGCCCCTTTTCTGATTTATCTAATGGGGGTTGAGAAAGATGCTGAAGTTGAGAAAATAGTCGCTTCTGTTTATAATAGATTACAGAAAAAAGGACGGGATGTTTTATGGGATGACCGAATAGAAAAAAGTGCTGGAGAGAAATTCGCCGAAGCTGATTTAATTGGTATTCCTTATCGTTTAGTGGTGAGTAAAAAAACCCTATCTCAGCAGAAAATAGAGATTAAAGCTAGAGCCAGCAACCAGAGTCAATTGATTGCTTTAGATAAATTAGAAGATTTTTTTGATAAAAATGTTTAAGAAGATAGAAAGATATTTTCTCCGAGACGTTGCTATTGATTTGGGAACAGCCAATTCCTTAGTTTATGTTAAAGGGAGGGGAGTGATTATTAATCAGCCATCAGTGGTGGCGGTTAATCAAAAAACAGGCCAGATTTTAGCGATGGGTCGTGAAGCCCAGCAAATGGTCGGTCGGACGCCTTCTTATATCCGAGTGGCTTGGCCTTTAGTCAATGGGGTTGTTTCTGATTTTGAAGTTACGGAACAGCTTTTAAAACATTTTCTTCAGGCGGCGAAAACAAAGGAAAATTTTTTTGGAGTTTGGCCCCGGGTAATTATTGGTTTGCCTTGTGGCGTCACCGATGTTGAAGCCAGAGCGGTCAAAGACGCTGCTAAAGGAGCGGGAGGATACCAAGTATTTCTTGTGGAAGAACCGGTTGCTTCCGCTATCGGTATGAGATTGCCGATTCAAAAAGCTGGAGGTAATTTTATTATTGATATTGGCGGAGGAACAACAGAAGTGGCGGTTATTTCTTTGGGAGGAATTGTTGTTTCGAAAAGCTTAAAAATTGCCGGAGACAGGTTTAATGAAGAAGTCCAACGTTTTATCCGAGAAAAATACCATCTGCTTATTGGCGAAAGTACGGCGGAGTCAGCCAAAATACAAATTGGATCGGCTATTCCTCTGCGTCAAAAAACAGAAATGCCCGTGAGAGGAAGGAATTTTGTAACCGGTTTGCCGGAAGAAGTTGTTGTTTCTAATGATGATATTTATCAGGCTTTACATCCGTTAATAGAAGTTATTATAAAAGCGGTGAAAAGCACAATTGAAGAAACTCCTCCGGAATTGCTTTCTGATGTTATGTCAGATGGAATTTACCTCAGTGGCGGCGGAGCTTTACTTAAAGGCTTAGATAAATTAATTTCTCAAGAAGTTAAGATTCCGGTTAAGGTTGTAGAAGACCCCTTGACCGCTATGGTCAGGGGGGCGGGGATGATATTAGAATCTCTAGATCAGTTTAAAGGGGTTCTTCTGGATGAGCATGACCAATCTATGCCCGAAAAGTTAGATTAATTAAGAAAGTTTTTTTTGTAATTGTTTTATCATTGGTTCCAGTGCCCCTTTGGACATAATCTCGGCGAGGTTATGCCATGATTTTTGTAAGCGATGATCTTTAATTTGATCTCGCTGGAAATTATAAGTTCGGATTTTTTGAGCTCTTTCGGCTTGAGCGGCTTGATCTTTTCTTATCTCTTGATTAGCCTGAGATGCTTGATCTTCTCTAAGCTGAAGGACTTTAGCCTTCAAAATTTTTAAAGCACTTTCCCGGTTTTTAAGCTGGTCCCGTTCACTTTGGCAACTAACGATGATACCAGTTGGAAGATGGGTAATTCTTACGGCTGTTTGTCTTTTATTTACATTTTGACCTCCCGGCCCGGATGATTTGAAAAAATCAATCTTTAAATCAGAGGGATTAATTTGAAAGTTCTTGTCTTTATGCTCCGGGAGAACAACGACGCTTATAGTAGAAGTGTGTATTCGTCCGTTCTTTTCTGTTTCGGGAATACGCTGAACACGGTGGATTCCACCTTCGTGTTTCATCATTGACCAGACATTTTCTCCCTTGAGATAAAAAACGATTTTTTTGTAACCGCCGATATCAGTTAAATGCAAGCTAAGGACTTGCTCTTGCCAATCTTGACGCTGAGAAAAACGCTGATAAGTCAGAAAAAGGTCTTTAGCAAAAAGAGCGGCTTCCTCGCCGCCCGCTCCGCCTCGAATTTCCATAATAATGCTGTTGGGATCTATCATTGTATTATTTTTTGGCTGGTTTTCTCTTTTTGGCTAATCTTTCTTTAAATTTTTGAACTTGACCTTGGCGATCAAGGATTTTTTCTTGACCGGTATAAAAAGGATGACATTGAAAGCAAGTTTCCGTATGTATTTCAGGCTTGGTTGAACCAATAACAAAAGTATTGCCACAGTTACAAGAAACTTTTGCTTCAGGATAGTATTTTGGATGAATTTTATCTTTCATAATTATTTAATAATTTTGTAATTTAACAATTTCATAATTTAATGATTTGGCAATTTAACAATTTCATAATTATTAAAGATAACAAACTTTTTGGGAAAAGACAAGGCTTTTGTTTGATTTTTCTCAAGAAAAATGCTATTCTTTAAAAATTCATAGAGTTTTGGATTTAATAATTTTTAATTTATGGTAAAGAAAAAAATAGTTGACTTACCGGTAGAGGGAAAGGCCCTGGAGCAGTTAATTGAAGAGATGGCTAAAGCGGGGGTAGGTTTTGGTCACCGCACTTCTAAGCTTCATCCTAAGATGAAACCTTATGTCACGGGAATTAAGTCAACGGTCCACATCATTGATTTAGAAAAAACTGTTGAGGGATTAAGAAAAGCTCTGGCTTTTATCAGGGAAGTTGGCCTTCAGAACAAACAGATTCTTTTTGTGGGGACAAAAATTCAATTCCGCGAATTAATTAAAGAAGTAGCAGATGCTTGTCAGTTGCCTTATGTCAATCAACGGTGGATTGGGGGAACGCTGACTAATTTTTCGGTGATTTCCGATCGGATCAAACACCTTAAAGAGATGGAAGAGGGGAGAAAGACAGGAGAATGGGAAAAGTATACTAAAAAGGAAAGGATTAAGTTAGATCATCAATGCGAAAAACTGGAGGGAAAATTCGGGGGGTTAAAAATAATGTCAGTTTTGCCGGCGGCGGTTTTTATTCTTGACCTTGACAAAAATGCTTTAGTCTCAAGAGAAGCACGGAAAAAAGGTATTCCCGTAATTGCTTTGGTTGACACCAATATACATCCGGAACTAGCTGATTATCTCATTCCGGCTAACGACGACGCTATTGCGTCAGCGAGATTTATTTTGGACAAAGTCCAAAAGGTTATTGAATCTGCCAAAGAGCAGGCCAAATCTGAGAAAAAAGTTGAAGAAAAAGAAAAAGAAAAAGAGTAAACTCATGATATTATCTATTGAACAAATCAAAAAATTAAGAGAAGAAACGGGGATTTCTGTCAGTAAGTGCAAAGAAACCCTAAAAAAGACTCACAAAAAATAAACCCATGATATTATCTATTGAACAAATCAAAAAATTGCGAGATGAAACAGGGATTTCTATCGGTAAGTGCAAAGAAGCCCTAGAGAAGACTCAAGGTGATGTTGAAAAGGCTAAGGATATTTTAAGAAAGAGTGGTCAAGAAATAGCAAAGAAAAGATCTGGGAAAGACGCTAAAGATGGTATAGTTGATATTTACTTACACGCTAATCATAAATTAGGCGTTATGTTGTCTTTGCGTTGCGAATCTGATTTTGTAGCTCGTTCGGAAGAATTTCAAAAATTAGCTCATGAGGTTTGTCTCCAGATTGCTGCGATGAGCCCCCTTTATCTCCGAAAAGAGGACATTCCATTAGAAAGAGAAAAGCAAGAAAAAGAAATTTACAAAGAGCAAATGAAGGATTCTGATAAACCCAAAGAAGTGCTTGATAAAATTATTGAGGGGAAATTTAAAAAATGGCAAGCGGAAGTAGTTTTATTGCGTCAACCTTGGATTAAAGACCAAGGAAAGACAATCGCAGAATTATTAGAAGAGACTGTTTCTAAATTAAAAGAAAAGATAGAAATTAGCCAATTTGTGCGTTTTGAAATTTAAAAATGGCTTATCATTTTATCCTTTTAGCTCATGCTTCTTTAGCGGTAAGCTTAATCGGAATAACCGCTATTTTCGCGAGAAAGATGCCCTTATTGCTTCCGGCCGGGAAAGGTTTTTCTTGGCGTGATTTTTGGTCGTCAAAAATTTCTTTTCTACAAGCTTTACCAAAGAAAACAGGAGGTTTTTTGCAGGGGACTACAAAGCGGAAGTCACTATTAAAAAAAGATTACTGGGATAAATTATTGAAGAAGAAATAGCGCCCGGGTAGCTCAACTTGGCAGAGCACCGCTCTTGTAAAGCGAAGGTTGGGGGTTCGATTCCTCTCCCGGGCTCCATTTATTTTCTCGCTTATGGCTCAACATTGGCAACCAGTTATTGGTTTAGAAATTCACGCTCAGCTCAAAACAAAATCGAAAATGTTTTGTTCTTGCCGGAATAACCCAGAAGAAACTGTTCCTAATGTTAATATTTGTGAAGTTTGCTTGGGGCATCCCGGCTCTTTGCCGACTATCAACCAAGAAGCGGTTAAGCAAGTTATCAAGACCGGGATGGCCTTCCATTGTCAAATACCTCAACGGACAAAATTTGACCGGAAGAATTATTTTTATCCAGATCTGCCCAAGGGATATCAAATTTCTCAATATGACCAACCACTAGCTCAAAAGGGTTGGTTGGAAATTCAAGGCCGGAAAATTCGTATTACGCGTATTCACTTAGAAGAAGATACGGGAAGACTTATCCATTTGGCGGAAGAACAATCAACTTTGGTGGATTTTAACAGAGCGGGTATTCCTTTAATGGAAATGGTGACGGAGCCAGATTTGAAAACAGGGGAAGAAGTGAGAATGTTTGCTAAAGAATTCCAGTTGGTGCTCCGTTATCTGGGTGTTTCTGATGCGGATATGGAAAAAGGACAAATGCGAGTAGAAGTTAATATTTCTTTAATTAGAGACGGCGAACCATTGCTTTCGGGAACGAAGGTAGAAATTAAGAATCTTAATTCTTTCCGGGTAGCCAAAAAAGCCGTTGATTGCGAAATTATTAGGCAAAAAGCTATTCTTGAAAAAGGAGAGAAAGTAGTGCAAGAAACAAGAGGATGGAATGGCTCAGCCACTGTTTCTCAGAGGATAAAAGAAAATGCGGCCGATTATCGTTATCTTCCTGAACCAGATCTTCCGGCTTTTAAAATTGATTCCGATTGGGTGGAACAAATTCGTCAGGAGATTCCAGAACTCCCTTTTGAAAAAAGAAAAAGGTTTCAAGATCAATATCAGCTTCCGGAAAATGATATCGAGGTTTTGCTCAGGGATGTTTTCTTGTCTGACTTTTTTGAGAAGGCTGAAAGTGAACTAGCTAATTGGGCTAAGATTAAAAAAGTATCTTTAGAAGGTTATCAAGAATTAAGACGTCTTCTGGTAAATTACCTCGTGACAGATTTTAAGGGGATGATTGTTAATCATCCAGAACAAAAAATTCTGGTGACGCCTGAAAATTTTGCGGAGTTAACTATTCTAGTTTTTCAGAAAAAGATTGCCTCTCCTTTAGCAAAAAGGGTTTTAAAAATAATGTTTGAAAAAGGAACCGATCCCTCCCATATTATAGAAACCGAAGGGTTGGCGACAATCGAGGGGAGCGAGCAGATATCTCAATTAACGAAAGAGGTGATTGAAGAAAATACCCCCGCGGTCAAAGATTATCATGCAGGCAAGGAAGAATCTTTGCAGTTTTTAATTGGTCAATTAATGAAAAAAACGCGAGGACGAATTAAGCCGTCGGTGGCCAAAGAAAAACTTCAGGAATTTTTGAAGTAGTTTTTTTCTTTAGGAAATCCTTTTTCCTTGAGAAAATTTTGAATAAGATGTTGCGCTTCTTCTTGTTTTTGGATCCAATGAATAGTTGGGTCTTTTTTGAACCAAGTTAACTGTCTCTTGGCAAATTTTTCGGTTTCTTTTTGAAGTTTTTCTTTCATCTCTTTTATGGTGATTTTCTTCTGTAAATAACAACTAATCCATCTATATTCTAGTCCGAAGTCTTCTAATCGTTGCCAAGAGAGGCCTTGGCGGTGAAGGTTTTCTACTTCTTGGATCATACCTTGCTGGAAACGTTTCTCCAGTCGTTGGTAAATTCGTTTTTTTAATTCAGAAAGAGGAAGTTTAAGCCCAATAATTAATGTTTGGAATTGAGGGTTTTCTTTGCGCGGAGGAACCTTGCCTAATTGAGAGGCGATTTCTATCGCTCTTATAATTCTTCTCTTGTTGTCTTTTTCTACTTTTTGGAAGTAATGATAATCGAGAACTTGAAGTATCTTTAGAAGTTCAGCCAATGATTTTTGAGCGAGGGCTATTCTTAAAGCGGGGTTAGCCTTAGCTTTGGAAAATTGCCACCCCTTGGTAATGGCGTCTAAATAAAAAGGAGATCCGCCTACCAGAAAGGGCAATTGTCTCCTTTTTAAGATTTCCTGGATAGCTTGAGTGGCTTTCTTTTGATAAGTAGCGACATCGAATTGAATTTTAGGAGAAATGACGTCAAGAAGATGATGCGGGATACAGCCCATTTCTGAAGGGGTAATTTTCCCGGTGCCGATGTTCATTCCTTGATACACTTGGCGCGAATCAGCCGAGACAATTTCTCCGTGAAATTTTTGAGCTAATTTCACCGCCAAATCGCTTTTGCCAACAGCCGTTGGTCCGAGAATGACTACTAATTTTTGACCAAGACTTACGAGTGATTTAAAATTTTTCCCTCTAATTGCCATGGACCAACTTTGTTAATTTTAACCATAACTTTTTTACTGATTAGATCCTGGTTATTATTGTTAAGTATCTTAACGGTTGTGTCAGAAAAAGACCTTCCTAAAAGAAAGTTCTTAGGTGATTTTGTTTTTATAAGGACGGAAATAACTTGATGAAGATATCGTTGATTGTGCTCTAAAGCGGTCTGGCGTAATACTTCTGTTAATTTTTCTACCCTTTTTTGTTTTTCTTGATGAGGAATCTGGTCCTTAAAAAGGCGGGCGGCTGTTTGAGGGCGGGGAGAGTAAGCGGCGATATGCGCTGCGCTAAATCCTATTTTTTGCGATACCTGTAAAGTGTGCCGAAAAGATTTTTCTGTTTCTCCCGGGAATCCCACAATAATATCAGTTGAGAGAGCGGGATATCTGTCTAGGCCGGTTCTGTATTTTTGGAAGGCTTTTCTAATTTTTTTTATCAAAATAAGATATTGTTTCACCGAGTAAAGCCGATTCATTCTTTTTAAAATCGCATTGTCTCCTGATTGAAGGGGCAGGTTGAGATAGGGGGCTAGTTTTTGAGACTTCGCTATCGTGATAATAAGTTCGTCAGAAAAATCACTGGGGTAAGGAGAAGTGAAGTAAAGCCAAAAATCTCCTGGAATTTTTTCAATAAGCTTTAGCAGCTTGTTAAAATTAACGGGTTTGGAATGAAAAGTCGATGAATAATGATTAACATTTTGTCCCAGGAGCCAGATTTCTTTATAGTTTTTTTGAGCCAAGAATTGAATTTCTTCAAGAATACTTTCTGTTGGACGATAGTATTCTTGATGTCGGGTAGAGGGCACAACACAGTAGGTGCAACGATAATTACAACCAGTCATAATAGGGACAAAAGCCTGGAAAGGGTGTTGATTGGTTGGCTTAATGTCGAGGGAGTGTTGAGTTTCTGATTTTTTTCCAAGAATACCTAATTTCTCTGGCCAAGTAGATAACTCTTGATGGTCAAGAATGAAATCAAAATCTGCCTGCAGTTTTCGCTGGTCCTGGTGAAGAATGCAACCAGTGAGAATACTGCGGAAAGATGGTTGTTCTTTTTTCCTTTTACGGATTTTAGGAATTAAGCCGTAAACTCGATCTACGGCTGATTGGCGCACGGAGCACATATTAACTACTAGTAAATCAGCTTCATCTAAAGTTAGAGCTGGTTTGTATCCCGAAGATTGTAAAACCGTAATCATCCTTTCGGCATCGGCGTAATTCATCTGACATCCAAAAACAATAAAGAAGTATTTCATTAATTTACTGTTTTTTCTGGACGAGAGTGTTGATAACTTGGAGAAGTTGAG
>Ga0307928_10001889_pt1 | contig 15953 bp, 38 predicted proteins | sample AceLakmetagen232_FD_201815 | JGI IMG/M metagenome (GOLD analysis project Ga0307928, IMG submission 201815) | Saline water microbial communities from Ace Lake, Antarctica - #232 | ecosystem: Environmental > Aquatic > Non-marine Saline and Alkaline > Saline | place: Antarctica: Ace Lake... | reverse complement strand
TAAAATGTTCTTTAAACCAGAACTAAACCAAATATCTCTAAGTGAGGAATAAAAATATATTATCCAAAATATCCAAATTATAACCCTACCTATTTTAACCACCGTAATAATACCCATAAAATTATATCATGAAACATATACTAAATACAGGATTATCCCTTGGACTAGATAATGAAATCTTCCAACTGTCTAAATATAGTAAGGGATGGAGTGAGTTAAATATAAATGATAAATATAAAACAAAAGAAAATTTTGAAACTTATTGTTATCTGAAATATTCTGGACTAGACTCAGAACAATACTTTAAAGAAAAAATAATGAAATTAGTTTTAACCACTTAAATATTCAGGATAGTGCATCCCAGAAATATTCTTGATATCCACTATACTATCCAATATAGGATTAAATATTAAAATGTTTTCTACTCCACCCTCATATACTACCACCCCATCATAATTGTCATTTAACCAATGAAGAACATTAGGTTGTTCAATCGCATTCCAACTATCAGAATGTTCGTGTAATTGTTCAGGCGTCCTAATATAATATCGATCTGAATCCTCATCATAATAATCATCTACCAATTCCCCAAAATGATTCAGAAGTATTCTACAATCTCTTAAATTCCCAGTATCAAATATAATCGCACTAGAACGAAGAGTTACACGATACATAATATCACCATATTGATGTGCTTCACTCCACGCTGTTGAAAAAAATATACCATCCCATACATTACCCTCACCCGTAAAATCATGTTCCCTACGTGTACCATGATATAAATAATCATTAGTAATAGATTCCTTTATCTCTTCCCAAACATATTTCTGTTGCACCAATATACCATTAGATAACCTTTTAATCTCACGTAATGTTTTATCATCTTCATGTGATAATATTAATATCCCCTTTATATACTTCAATGGAATTGGATCATCAGATATTATCCTTTCCTCATATTGATTCGCTGGTACATCTTGATAAGTCGTTGGTCTTACATCCGCTCCAAATTGACGATAATCATCCGATCCCTTATACCAATTATGTTTCATGTTAAACCAATGTATGGGTTTGATCTTATACCTGTGTTGTAACTCCCGTTTATCAAAAGTAATCCTTATGGTAGTACTAGGCCAATTCAAATTCTTATACCGTGTAGTAGATAACCCATTATTCTTAGCCATCTTTTCATATGATGTATGAATCTCTTTATCTTTAAGTATGTTTAAAAGTGAACCAGTATCAGTGAAATGATATAAATTGTAATCCGGAAAGATTGAAAAAAATATTCAATCTAAGTAATCAAGATATATTCACATACCTCGAAAACCGTGCACGAAATATATCTCATATTACATTTAAAGAACCAATGTGGGTCAAAGCATAATATCACCTCTACAATAACCTAAGTATCAAATAGGTACAAAATGGGTTAAAAGTCACAGAAAAAATTGACATCCAGAATAGTTGCAAAGGAGTAGTTTAATTTATGAAAACCCCAAAAAAATGAGAGCTCTAATACAAGGGTGAGCAAAACATTCTCAAAAATATTTCGAAAAAGATCTCCAATATTTCTGTATTTTCCCAAAATCTGATGAAAATTTCCAATATTTGTTATGGTAAAAACCTAACATTTGGAGTATAATACACAGAAATATCAAGGACATTCTCAAGGACAATTTGTCCTTGATAGGATATTTGGACAGGAATTCATATAATTTGTCCTTAATTAACACAGAAATATTATTTAATATATATCAGTATGAAAACGACTTTTAAAGAATTCATATTTGAATCCAAATACAATTTTGCAGACGCTTCAAGAATGGATTTAATACAAGTATATTTGGATGATTTGAAATCCGATCCAGAGTTAAATATTGAGTCCCCTGATACAGATGATTTATTAGATCCTTATGATGGATATGATAAACAAACCTATATTCAAACAATAGATGATAATTTGATATTAAAAAGAAACCAAGTTTTCTAAAATCTATTGGAATACAATCGTCACCATCATATAATTTATTTCTTGGATGAATAAACAACTTAGTATATATCATATCTCTAATGAACCGAGTATTCTCATATGTCTCACCATCCCATAGGTACACACACTTTCTTTCTTCCAGCCCATATTTATTAAATACTTCCCAATGATTCGGTAGATTGATATATGATGGTAGTATTCCATATTTCTGTATTGAATCTAAGTTCTTGGTGTGAGTTAGGTGTAGATAATCCATTATTCTATTCACAACGAGATGGATCAAACCCACAACCACCATTATATATTCCATCAAGTATAACCGCCGTAACTGCCACTATTATCAAAAATATCAACCAACCATAAAACTGGAAGTATTGTCTAGTAAAGTATTTTCCCTCTTCTTTTAATTTCATTTAAATTCTCCTCTTTCATACAACCATACTATCAATAAGATAGTTGCACACGACCATCCAAAGATAGCCGATATGTTTACCATTATAGTCGGTATCTTGGACTTGTTGGGATTTATGTATAATTGTACACTTGACACTATTATATTAAATATAAATACTGCTATTAATATGATATTGAATGCTTTCATTTTTACTTACTTTTAATAATTAATATAGAACTATTTTTTCTCATTGTCAGATACCAAGTACAATCATCATCCATCCATACATATCTATTCTTAGATTTAGACGGTTGAGATGGGAACAATGTATCTAGTTTAAGGATTAGTTGTTCACCATAGTCAGGGGTTGGATATTCCATCTTCTGATAGTTACAAGTATCATTGAAGAAGTGAAAAGATAGTTTATAGTTATTTGTTATTTTATAGATATTTATGTACTGGTCGCTATAATACCTAGTGATCATTTTATCGATATGATATATTTCTGTGACGTATTGATGAACATCATCCACTGATTTATTAATCATATTCTCTTGTTGGGAGTATGTATTAAATATAACAAAGGTGAATATGAATAGTAATAATTTTCTCATGACCATATTGATATAATGAAACAACTCAATATTATAAAAGATATCAACAGGATAAAGAATGTATCAAGTAATAAATAATCGTGCTTATCGTCACGATCAAACTCTACTATATAAAGGCCATCTCTTCCGGTTAGTTGAAATTTTGTTATCTTCGGATTATCTATATTTTTTTCATATTTCAAATAATCATAAAGTAATTGTGATGTTATTTCTTTCATTTTAATTTTTTAATTGAAGTATTAGATTCCATTGATTATAATATTTGCTATCATTTAGTTTAACACCCGTATTATATTCACAACCATCAGTTATTCTTACCAATAAGTGTTCATTTATCACTTCCCACAGTTCATTATCCCAGAGGATAGAATCACCTTTTTCTAATTCCTTAGATATTTCTTTCATTAAATAGAATATACGAAATATATTTGGAATAAAAAAAATATCAGGGTTTATCTATAAGTGATCCATCTTCAGTGATCCAACGACCAGACAACACTTTATTTTTAAACCCCACAGCTTCATTATATGTATCAAAGTAATATGTTACTGGATGAGCATCTTGATAATGGAGTATAACTTCTGGTTTCTCGAATAGTTCATGATTATCTCTCAAGAAATATCTTTTAGGGTCAGGATTTCCTACATAATATCCAGCAAACATTCCATAGAATCCAGCTTTTTTAAAAACTATCCCTAAGAATTTTATTTCTTTATTGTAAAAATAATTGAATGATTTATATTCATCATTTAATATTATTTTAACTAATTTATCTAGGTTATAATATCTCATACTTATTATATCAACAAATATTGTTATTGTTTTTAATATATACAATAAAAAGAAACTATTATGGCATTTGAACAAGATACAATTACGTGGATAGAGGCACAGATGGCGGGTAATCCTGATGTTTTAGAAGCAACACTAAGAAATGTAAACTCCACATTACAAACAGCGAAGGCTAGAGTATATAAAAAGAACGTTGATAATGAGGTAGAAACGTTAGATTTCTTCATCACTTATGATACTGAATATCATTGGTATAAGATGATATAAAAAATAATAATTAAAATTATGAGCAAAGGACACAACACATATATTAGTGCATATGATGCAAAAAATTTATCCGATAAGAACTTTATTTACAACGACATATTAGAGGATGTTTTAAATAATATTGAATTAAAGGCAAAAAATGGTAAATATTCTTTTATTGTTCTATTTAGTTCAGAAGAGGAATACAAAATGATTGGGAGAAGATTAGAAGAATTGGGATATATTTTTAAATTCACTGTCATTGATAATAACAACAAGTTTAGTTGTACTATAACTTGGTAAAAAAAAAGATTATTCTAATGAAACACATAAAAACATTTGAATCCTATAAGGAACGTAAGAAACCCAGATTAAATGCAGCTGATATGAAGTTTTTGATGAAGTTTTTGGGGGATAAATTTTCAGTTGATAATTTTTCGACTGATAAGATTACCAGAACCAATCAATTTTCGGGTGAAGTTGTAGAAATTGATCCAATTAGTGCGGCTTGTTATGATTTAGCGATGATGTTATATAACGGATATAATAATCAAGATGAAAGATTCTTGAAACAAATTCATCCTGATCTCAAATTAACAAATGTTGTTATGAATTTTGACAGGGCCAAATATATTGTTTTAAAGATGGACCCTAATGCTTATTCAAAATTATTAGATTAATGAACTGAGGGAATAATAACTGAGGGAGTAATTGAAGGAGTAAACATGCACATCTGATGTTGAATTAGAGGTGACAATCGAGATCAAAATCAATGGTGCAGAAGAATTATTTTTACAACGCGATAAAAAGTTTCCAACCTAACAATTAAAATCCCCTACCCTAACAAATGAGATTCCTTACCCTAACAAATTGTAAGTTGTTAAGTATCAACGAGTTATAGAGGTCTCTATTTAACATAATATAAGTTATAAGACAGATCTTGTCGGGCATGAAAAAACCCCTTGGAAATTCCTTGGGGTTTTTCATACGCACGGACTCACACCGTGAAGGGTTGCAACCCTATTTCCTTTATAATCAGGATATCCTGAATTATAAGATTTGATTAGAACAAGTCTACGCTCCCAATTCGTGGGGCACCGTAATAACAAATGTACGAATAATATTTGGAATAAAAAATTTTGGGATAAGTTATTGTTACTATGGTAACACTTTTCGATCATTATCCTAATAAAGTGTTACTATGATAACGATTTTAATTCAGATTTTTGTGCAAAAAAAAAACCCCCTGAACCAAAGGGGGTTTAAAAGTAATCAAATAATTAAACACAAATATAATGAGTAAACAAAAAACAAGTGAAGAGATAGGGACTCGAACCCCAGACATGAATCCACATGACTAACACCCAAACTCGTTTCTCTTCTGTGATGAGACAAGGACTAATCCTTTTTCATCACCACTAAGAGGTACATACCTTTATATCTAGTATGGTTTTCTATTACCTTTAGAGGTACATACCTTTATATCTAGTATGGTTTTCTATTACCTTTAGTCAATCAACATTTTTAAGAACTACTTTGTGATGGGACAAGGACTCGAACCCCGAAACATAGAGTGAAAGTTTTTAATTGTTTATGACCAACTAATATTTCCAAACTATATTTAACACCTTGATTTTCAGCGTCACCTATTAAACTAAGATCACAAGTCACTCTCTCGTTCATAATCAATTAAGTCTTTTTGATCTATATCTAACACCTGACTTATCTGTTGTCAACTGTTGCCCGCCATGTTTAAGAACTTTTGAAGTTTAACCTTCAGAATACAAAGATACGGATATTGATTGAAATAAAAAAATTTTATTTCAAAATAAAAAAAAACCCCTCAAAAATTTTCATTTCTATGAGGGGTCATCGTGTTGTCATTGGGTAGTGACATCTACCACACGATACCATTGCCGTGGGGATGATATTATTATACCATCTCTGCTTTCACGTATTAACGGTTGGATTTCACTTCTTCAATAATTCTTTTATTTCTTCATAGCCTTTATCTGTTTTATTGACAGTGCAACTCATGTCCCAGAAAGAAAGATCCAAACTTTCATATACATCTTCTGGATAAGTATACACAAACGCTGAAATATCATCAAGGTTATAGTTTGGACCAGCATATCCCTTGTGATAAAACGCAGACAACATTTCACTTCTTAATTTAGTATCTGGTTTTGCTTCTATTCTCATAGTTTATCTTCTTTATAATTCTCCAAGACCATCTCCAATTTATCTAATTTACTTTCAGTGATACCCCATGTACATGCTTCAAATATTTGATCGATAACATTCCTACATGCTCTTTGTATTACTGTGGTATCTGGTGATGATGATTTACAAATCTCGAATTCTCTTCTCAGAGATATCATTCGTTCATGTAATTCTGCTATTTCTTCTTTACTTCTTTTTACTATTTCTTCACCCTTTTCAGTTAATTTCAGAACAATTGTTTCTTTCATATACTCTTTTAAAAGTTTATCAATTTTAATTTTATCATCGTTCATATTACTTTACATTTTCTATTCCACTGGTAAACACACGTTCAGTAGAATCCGAAGTGAAACCATATTCGAAACTAATTTTATCCAATCCCAATACCTTATTATATATGTTGTTTGGAAAGGTATCCAACATAGTATTATTATAATTCGCTATACGTTGACATTGTTTTTCTATATCAAAATATCCAGCCCTCTGATTAGTTATAAAATCAGACAGGTCAGCGTAAAACTTAGTGAACTCTGAATATGTAATTGGTTGATTCTCTTGTAACCATTTCCAAGTAACATTCTCACCATCCCTACGATTCTCCATTATAATTTTAGTTACTTTGATAAAGGTTTCTTTATTGATGTTAGTAATCTTATCCTTTGCAAGATAAGTTTTCCACATCTTATCATAGAACCCCTTTTTCTCTTGGACCTTCTGGATATAAGTATTATGGTATAACTTTGATGTATTGAACAAATCAGCCCCTTGAATGACTGCAGTTTTTGTACCTTTATATATCCAGAAACATAATATAGCTACACCAATCCAGATCAACCATTTTTTGTAATTGATTTTAGTTGGTAGTTTAACATCCTCTTTATCAACGTTTTGTTGATCTCGTTTATCTTGTTCATATTGGTCAAGATATAGTTTGGTATAAATATCAAGGATGGTTTTCTCATAACTTTAATTTTAATTGATTTTTATTAATATAGTAAAAATATTTGGAATAAAAAAACAAGGAAAGTATTAATTTTTTTAATTCAAAAAAAAGACCTATCTTATTATGAAGAAATATCTTATATTTAATTAAAATCATACTATGATATTAGCAGAGAAAATACTTGAGATAGAAAAATCTCCATTCATAAAAGAGAGTGAGTGGGATACTAAAACGGAAATTTACGAAGCTATGAAAGAAATTGCATTTGAGGCATGGAAACAACGTGCTATAATAGATAATGGATATGATAGTGCAACCGAAAAAGAGGACTTTGAAAAGTGGTATAATAAAGGTATAAATATTTAAAACAACTTGCCAGACGCTTTCATCAACGATAACCATAACGTTAACCATTGTTCGTTCGCTTAGGTTTTCTCCCTAAGTAAACTTCCCCGCTGTTGCATATTAACGGTTGGATTTCATATTTTCGCTTCGATTTCTTTTTCCATCGAAGTTTTCCTCTTATTTGTTTTGTAAACACTAATGCTTAACCAGATGAAAGCAATCAACTGTATGATAAAGATTCCACCTGCTATGTATAAAAATATTTCCATAAGAATTAAATATAATAAAAATGTTTGGAATAAAAAAATAATATATAATAAATATGAAACATATAAAGAAATTTAAAATCAATGAATCTAGATCAATAATAGATTGTACAAAGCATGATCCTGATTATGAACCAAAATTTGGACACCCTGATGATATTGAACAAGAAGATTTTGAGATTTTATTTAGTGATAGTGATGGTACAGATGAATATCATCTTATAACCATTGGTAATGAATTATATATGACAAAAGATTGGACTATCACAACACCTGAAATAGAAATCGCTGAAATAGAAGATGATTTATATTCGGATTATAATGAAGTTAGATTACAATCAGTAGAAAGAATACAGAAAAAGATAAATAAGTTAACTAATTTAAATCATCTAAGAAGTATGATGATGAAAGATTAATCTTTATCTCTAAATATTTGAGTAATTGAATAATCAAGTAATCTAGCAATTGTATGTTTTTTATTTGAACCTGTTCTTTGTTTAATTGTTACTCTAAACTCATCAGAATCCCAAGTCAATCCCCAAATATTATCTACTTTATTTGAATATTCAATCACACTATCAGTGCGATTATTTGTCACTTCAATTTTTATTATCATGTATGTATTTTTTTTCTAACTATCTGAACTATTGAATAATCATGAAATTTTCCAAGTGTATTACAATTATATTTATTATCATCAGTATATTGATAAATTGATAATCTTTTATCATTACCAGTATTCCAAGTCAATCCAAATTGATTATCTTCTTCATTATTATATTCAATTTCGGTATCAGTTCTATTATTGGATACCACTATTTTTGTCATTATTTCTCTCATAATTAATCTTCTTTTCCAATATAGAATATACTTACTACTACATGATAATCACTACTACCACTTTGAGTTTGTATATATTTAGTGATGTCATTAGGATCATCTATTGTTTTTAGAAACTCGTTTACTCTCTTTTCCAATCCACCTACATTATTACATTCATAAAATATTTTAACCTTTTCCATAATTATTTATTATTCTGCTACATCTTCTTCACTATCAACCAAATAGAATATAGATATGCACCAGTATTACTATTCAATGACTGTCAATAAGATAAAAAACACTTATTGTTACATAAACATACGCGTTATCACTTTGTGATTGTAGAACTCTACGAATATTTAGAGCTGGTGTTATTTCTAGAAAATAACCTTATCTTCTAACTCAGCACTACCATTTTTACCATAAAAAATCTTAACTCTTTCTATATTCATAATCCTAAATATTTATATTTCTCTTGAGTTTTTAACCATTTGTTAAATATATATGACCCTTCAGAATTCCACCAAATCATTAAACGCATAATTTGCCTCATCATCTGTAAACAACATCAAGGTATTACTATCATCATCTGATGTTAGTTCGACTTCCGTGAATCTTTTATCCATTATACTAATATTAAATATATTATAATTGCAAACAATATCCAAAACCACAAATCATCGGTATAATTTCTATTTTGTCTCATGTTTTTTATTTAATTTACACCATTCTTCGAAAGAAAGTTTACTCATCTGTTCATATTTCGGTAACATCTCAATGTCATGATTGATTTTTACAATCTGTTTATGAACATTCAACATATAGATTGAATATTGAGTTTCTAAAGATAATTCTTCCATATTTATTATATCCCAAATATTCTAGTTTGTTTGAACAATTTATTTATACCCGTCAAAGAAAACTACTACATCTTTAGTGTAGTGGTAGTTCATTCCCTTTAATCTATTTGAGTCCATGAGAGACATTATAAATTCTTTGTCAAAGAGATCCATAGAATATTCATTACACTTCAACCAGACCATTCAGGACCTTAATAATGGACTATGTGAGGAGATTGCACTAGATGTAATGATATTGGGATACAAATAAGATCAGCAAAAGATGGGTTTTAAGAAATATGGTGATCCACCAGATAAATTAGATATACGAAATATAAATCTAAATGGTCATACTTAGATATATCATAAAGGAAAACATTATGATATAGAAACATTAAATGGGGTTAAGAATTTCTGGGATTTACCCATCTATAAAAGACAACTTAATGACTAATATATTCATCATTAACACCCTTTTTACCACTTAATGACTAATATATCATACATTATAAGGACATTTATTATTGAATCCTTTTATAACCTTTAATTATATCATAGTGATTATTGATCACTTTCAGGTTATTCTCTGCTATCTTTTGATTTTTCAAAGGTTGTTGACACCATCTATCTGGGTGCCATTTTCGTACCAATTCTCTATATTTATATTTAATAGTCTCATTTGTATCTGTATTAATGATACCAAGTACTTTTAAAGCTTTCTGTATTTTCTCTGATGGACCATCATTGAAACCAGAGAAACCTTTAAAGGCTTCTTTAAATTTCTCATGTATATCATCCCATTCACTACCCCTAAATTGTTCACCAAAAGGATTATCTGAATTTGGAGAATGATGATTGCCAGTATTTGGATCATAATATCCATGACTTCCATTGTGTGTTTTCCTACTACCCCATGTATAATATCCACCCCCATTACAATATTTATTACCCCACTCATCATATCTTCTTTTATCGTGATTAAATCTGGAAGGTTCTTCTTCGTTTTTTCCCCAAAACTTATCACTCATCTTCGCTCGCTCTTCATCACTCATCTTCACTTCAGCATCCTCTTCCTCTTTCATCTTCGCTTCAGCATCCTCTTCCATTTTCTTTAAATGTGCAGCAAGTTCTATCTCATATTCCCTCTTCTGTCTGGCTGAATCGATCTCATATTCCCTCTTCTGTCTGGCTGAATCGATCTCATATTCCCTCTTCTGTCTATTTGTTTCTATCTCATATTCCCTCTTTAATCTAGCTGATTCTTCCTCATAATCTTCTTTTGCATCAGCTGTTTCCCTTTTGTATTTCTTCAATGGATCATCTTCATGTATATCATCCATACCTAATCCCCAAATAGGATCACACTCATTACCATCAAACATATTCTTCTTATATTTTATATCATTATACATCTTCTCATTCTTCTTATACATCTTATTCATTCGATCATTCATATCTTTATTCATCCGCTCATTCATTCGCTCATTCATATCATCCATCATCTTCTCATCCATCCGCTTTCACCAATTATCGCTAAACAAATCAACCATTTCAATTCTTGTCATGGGACAAAGATAATAATAATAATTGAAAATAAAAAAGAATATATAGAAATATGAGAACTTATAAAGAATTTATATTTGAAAATAAAGACGATGGTTTTAACAGTCTAGTAATAAAGAAGTTAAACGAAATGGTCCCAAAGATGGAACATAGAATTGATGATGGTTCTTATCAGATATTTAGGATAGAAACCCTATATGGTGGTCTAGATATATTAATATTCAATGTATGTTGTACAATATTTCTACAATTTATGACACCAGACATCGCTGTTCGAAGTGTCCCCTGTAATTCTTTAACAGGTAAATGGAATATTTATGGTGATGATCCAGTTGAATCTGTTAAGGAACTAGAGAGAAGATTAAAAATGGTATTATAATATGGAGAATTTATATTGGTATAGAGCATATGTTACAGGAGTTTATGATGGTGATTCAATAACAGTTGACATTGATCTAGGGTTTAACTTCGTACATAAGAATATGAAACTAAGACTCGCACTAATCAACACACCAGAGATAAGAGGTAGTGATAAAGCAAATGGAATCATTTCCAGAGATTGGTTAAGAGAGAAGATACTAAACAAATGGATATTTATTAATACAGTACGAGATGAAACTGGAAAGTATGGCCGTTATCTATCATACCTATACCTAGATGGGGAGAACCTAAATGAAACTATGTTGAACTTAGGATTAGCTGAACTATACTAACCCTTATTTAGAATGAAATATTTCTGTATGGTGACACTTCAAAACTCCATCGGGGAGAATATTAACACAAAAAATATAAGTATCTGATACCCAACCCATAACTTTCATTGTGAATAATGATCAAGGATTCTAAATAAGGATTGGATCGTGACGTATGATCGATGGGTTATACGATAGGTCAGGGGGATACGATATGATTGATGAGATAGGGGGGGTGGATCATAGAGATGGGGGCTAAAAAATTTCGGCAAAAATTTCTGGAAAATTTTTTTCGAGTTTTAAAAATTTCTTTTTACCGCGCATTTTCAATCCTAATCGTTTAGAATCAGTCTAATTACAAATAAGAACATTTTCTATTTCTTTATTGAATATTCTGGGAAGATATAGACTCTTACGGGTAATTGATACCATTTTTTGAATTGAAATTTCTTTCTTCTTCTATTATTATTATAGTTATCAACAAGTTTAACATGTGCAAGATAAACCCCAGTATACCAATCAAACGCTTGATCTTCGTTATCAAACAATGGGATTTCATCTACTATGTTTTCAAGATTAACAACAGTTAAATGATAAACATCCACTTCAGAAGGGATTACCGTACTAAAAAATTTGAATTTCTTTTTCATTTCACTCTTACCAAGATTTATTTTTGTATCTTCCACTATATCGAGTTATTATTATGAAGTGAATCAGTTGGAATAAATTAATAGTTAATGGGAAAACAATCACCCACATTTCTTTCAGGATACCAAACATTATCCAGAATACAATACCAAACACCATCAACACAATCGCTATGATTGTATTGGTCCAAGGGTTACTAAATATTCTTTCCATTATCTTGAAGCTAAAGCGATTATTAAAATTATAGCCACCAAACCCATAATAACAATGGATACTGGTAGAGAAATGCTCCACCAAGCCATCACAGCAACGGCTGAGATCGCAGTATCTACATCCAATTTTCCATTACCAGCGTGTACGAGGATACTAATTAAAATACCAACGGAGGCAACGATTGCAATTGCTAACATCATAATATTTAATTTTTAATGTGACTATTAATTTTGGAACTAATACGATAAACTTGTTTCAGAGTAATACCATATTTTTTTGACAGCACGAGTGCATCCTCATTAAAGGTATCAGTACTATTTCTCAATTCAGATGCAATATTTCTGTTTCTTTCTTTAATCTTTTGTGATTTCATATTTAGATTTTAAAGGTTTATGATTTTTCTTCTTCTTTTATTATATTATAATTGTCATACATTATTATAAGTTCAGTATTAAATTTTCCAATTGCCGGTTGACAATTACACAATTCAAATTCTCCGTTAGAGTATAGATTTATAGTTATTGAAGATAACTTCTTACTTATCCAAGTATCATTCCACTCTTTGAATCGAATAAAATCATCTTTTGTAAATTCTTTAATAATGATTGTGTAATTTTGACCACCGAGTTCAAAGTGGAATTTTTTACCGAACAGTTGTATATACTTTTTCTTCATATTTCAAATATAAAACAAATATTGGTAATAAAAAAATTAAACGATAATTTCTTTCTGGGTAACTTCTTTGTCACAATCTTCACAACGAACTGTTTCATAAGTCGAGTGTAATACTAGTTCTTGTGCATCGACATCCCATGTCGCGAACGCATCATATAGGAGGTTATCACCACCACATTCGGGACATACATAGTTAACTTTCTCTTCTGGTCTTACATTTACATGTATTTCTTTAATATACTCGTCAAGATTATGTAGGTTATTCATGGTTTATTTTATTTTAGAAGTATATATAAAAAATAAAACTATAATAATTTTTGGGGATATAAACATAAAGCGAGATATTATGACAATGGTATTTTTAGGTGGTATGATATTAGGCATCTTCATAGGTATGGTGATTAGTATCAGTATAAAAAAAGCTAACAGGGATGAAACTTCTGATAGGAATATAAAATGATATTTATTGCGGGGATATTAGTAGGGATTGGATTCTGTGTATGTATGTTAGTAATTCTCATTACTTGTTGTAGTAAAGACACTGATTATAGGGATATATCCAGAGAAATATGGTAATATGAAATATTATAGAGTAATAATAAAGGGTGGTAGATATCGTCCACAATTCAGAATGTGGTGTACGCTTTATTTTTGGGCTTCCTCGTATGGGATTTATGATGTAGTACAGGATTATAGAACATTGGAAGAAGCGGAAGAATTGATAGGAATATGGCGGGACAATGCTAGGAACCGTTGGAGAAGAAGTAAAACTGAGGTGGTAAAAAATTATTAATTATGTGGAAAAAAAAGAAAGAAAGAACAGAAACCGAAACTACTTCATATTTCGATAAGAAATATTTTAGAATTAAGGAATGTCATTTAATTGATGATTTTGTAGAGGATTTTTTATATACACCACAATTTGATTTTAATTGTTTAAAAAAAGGACAAACAGTAGATCATCGTGGTTTTATAGCCGCGAGTCCTCTTACAGAAGAACGTTGGGTAAATTTAAGTGATCCTTTTGATACGAAAGACGAAGCGAAACAAGCGTGTTATAATCTTAAACCAAAGAGATATTTACGTGAAATAAAAATATATGATTTATGAAATGGAAAAAAAAGAAAGAGAAGAAACAAGAATTGATATTACCAACAGAATCATATTTCGATAAGAAATATTACAGAATAATAGAAACACTTTATATTGATGGTGACAGTGAAAGTCATGTGTACTCTCCACAATTTAATAAAGATGCATTAAAGGATGATCAAAAAGTGGATCATAGGGGTTCTGTATTCAATGAAACAAATTGGGTAAATTTGAGTGATAATAATTGTTTTACAATTGAAGAGGCGAAACAGGTATGTTATAAACTTCGACCAAAGAAATATAAATTTGAGAAAAAAACACATCAATTATAAACGAGGAATTTAAAATGTGGAAAAAGAAAAAAGAAGAGGAATTTATACCGAGTGAATTAGCGTTTGATAAGAAATGGTATAGAATAAAGGAATATCATCATATCGATGGTGACAAAGAATATCATCAATTCACACCACAATTTAACATGAGTGGTCTTAAAGTGGATCAAACAATAGATCATCGTGGTGGTGATTTAAATAATAATGGTAATCACGATTGGGTATATTTGGATTCGGCTAAAAAAACTATGGAACAAGCACGACAAGTTTGTTATAAACTCCGACCCAAACAATATAAGGATAAAACAACAATACACGAATTATGAAAAACACTGAATTAGAATTCGACAATAAATATTATAGAATCAAAGAATATAATTTTTGTAATATGAAAGTATTTATGCCACAATTCGATATGGGTGTGCTTGATGAAGAACAAACAATAGATTATTATAGAGGAGAATATAATGATGGTAATTGGGTATATTTAACACATGGTAGTAATACTATGGCCGCAGCGAAACAAGTGTGTTATGATCTCAGGGCAAAAACATATATAAATAAAGTAATAATACACGAATTATGATATGGAAAAAAACAATAAGTGGAGAATTTAAAATGTGGAAAAAGAAGAAAGAAGAGAAATCTATACCGAGTAAATTAGCGTTCAATAGGAATTTTTACAGAGTCAAAGAGTATTATTTAGTTGATGGTGAAAATAGAACACGGATATTTGTACCACAATTTAACTTGACTGCACTTAAGCATGGAGAAACAGTGGATTATCTATCAAGTGAGGATCGTTTATCTGGAAGTGGTGATTGGGTAAGTTTAAATAAGGGGTTTGATTCGATAGACAAAGCGAAACAAGTGTGTTATGATCTTAAATCAAGACCACACGCGAAAAAAATAACATTTCACAAGATATGAAAAATCAAACAAGTTTACCTTTTGGTCTCAGGGGACATTATGGAACGTATAGAAATCCAGATGACAATGGAAAGGTTATAAAGGCTAATTTACTAATTGATCGATACAATACGAAAATAAATACACTAAACACTCTCGAAGAACAATTTAGACTTATGGTAAAAATTAGTATTAAGATAAATAAATTAATAGGATGACAAAACAACAAAATAAAATGGAAAAAAAGGCAAATAAAAGACTTCCAAGAAAACAAAAGAAGCAAATGAAAAAAAAGTATCAAACCATTGATGATAAGTTTAAGATAACTGGTAGTTTATACGATGGTTTTCT
>Ga0307928_10001888_pt1 | contig 15956 bp, 11 predicted proteins | sample AceLakmetagen232_FD_201815 | JGI IMG/M metagenome (GOLD analysis project Ga0307928, IMG submission 201815) | Saline water microbial communities from Ace Lake, Antarctica - #232 | ecosystem: Environmental > Aquatic > Non-marine Saline and Alkaline > Saline | place: Antarctica: Ace Lake... | reverse complement strand
TTTCTTTATTGCCATCAATGCTTGAACATTGGAAACAACAATTGGTCCTTCATCATTATACTTACCGCCAGTAATTACAGAAACATTTCTCCCGACATATTTTTCCATATCCTTTGTCATTTGATTTACATGTTCTTTTCCAATGCAAAGAATTAGTGTTCGACAATTAAGACAAAAGGTAACTCCAGCAATTACTAACGTTTTGCCAGCGCCTGTTGAATGTGAAACTATTCCTCTAACCCTTTTTAAACAGGCTTTTATAGCTCTTTCCTGGTAATCGCGCTCTTCAATCTTAGAATCGACTCGTTCAAGATGCTTAAAATACTGCTCAGAGCTAATCTGAGCCGGTTTGCGGCCCCTTTCGTCTATAAATTGATATTCTGCACCTCTTTCCTTAAATAAGTCCACCACGAGCTTTAAAAGACCTGTGGGAAATTGATAATAATGGGTATTATCAGCAGCTAAAGGATTAGTCTTGAATAAATACTCGGTATTAAAGCGAAATTTCTGATGCTGAGAAGGGCGTTGATAGCTACATTGCTTCACTATCTTATTCTGTGTGGGTTTAGACAGGGCATTAAAATGCTTACTGGCATAGCAGTAAGTATTGCGGATGGTAATCGTAATCACGTAGTTCCTAAAAAAGTTTTAAACAAAGTTGACAATTCCATTAAAAAATAGTACCTTATAAATAACCGCATGATGCCGTCATTGATTACTCGATGACCAGACGGTGCAAGCCGTCAAGTCAATTTGACTGAGGAGAGTCTTAACAGACTCTCCTTTTTTTATTTCTTAGGCTCAATCTTCTTAGGCTGTTTAAGATTCATTTGCCCGTTCTGAATCATTCCCTTCACCTGTTCTGCTACTTGTGCTTTACGCCCCTCTTTGAGCCTGATATACATCAGCATGCGGCTAACTCGGTTCGTGTAGTTATGATTCTTTGAAGCATGCTGTCGCGCCTGGAGAACAATTTTCATTCGCTCTTTTTCATGAGTCAAATAATATTCAATTTTCTTTTTCAAATCAGGAATATCTTTAAACACAACACAGTGCTCACCAGGAACCAAGGCTTTACCAGTTTGCAGTTCTGCACGCTTATCATCAATCATCTGAAGCCCACCACCACACAAAGCAATTTCATATGCCCTGGGATTAAGACTTTCTCCTTTGAGCTTATGTGTCCTATTGGTAGAAAACTTTTCATTGTATTCAAAATACGAATCACGCTCAAAATTCAAAACTATTTTAGCATACCCATAAAGCAAAACAAAGAAATTGTGATCCACAACACCTTCAAGTAATTCCTCGCCATGACTATCTTTAAAATTGATTAGGCGCTTTCTTAATGGGCTATTTTCACGATCCTCCATAAGAGCAGTAATTCCAGCAATTCCAAAAATGTAATTCTTCTCTGTCATAAATGGATCAAGTTCTTCCAACATCTTTTGACGATTTGGATATACATTACCTGCAAAAATAACATCATTCGTAAAAACATTACGTTCATTATCCGGAAGCTTGTGGAGCGGTACTCTTGGAGGCATACATACCCGGGCTGATCCAGCGGTAGGAAGATAGAAGGCTTTTGGAAGTACTTTAACTGTATTTACTTCATTGCTGAAATAGTAATCAGCCCAATCATGGAACTTCGCATTCTGGTCAAGAGCATGCGGGTCTTCAAGGCTCCAGTACAGCACTTTCACTCCACAACGCTGAATAGAATCGATTACCCAACGCGGAATAAATACCGCGCCAACAAAAAGAATATGGGTAAAACCATTTCGAACACTAACCGCACTGGCCACAATATCTTTGAGCATAAAATCTACAGACAGGAATGCTTTCATCTTATCCATGTAATATGGAAAAGTAAAATGGCCAAGTTCCCTCATTGCAGAACTGATTCCCTCAAACACATCGGTAGAAGCAAATCTTGCAAGCGTACTGACTACCATGAACCGTTCTTTTGTTCCGTCAACAACCTCTCTTCTGATTTCGCTTGTACTCATTCGCATCAAATCATCGTCTTCTACCTCAGCAATCAATTCATTTTCTGCTTTTATTTCAGCCTTTTCTTTCGCATCACTCATGTAAAGCTCCTCCTATTAGTATTTTGGGTATACTAATATAGACGATTTTTTTTAGACAACCAAGGCAGAAATTGTAGCAATCTTTGTTCTTGGATTATTTTTAATATTTCTCACGTACCCAATACGTGTGTTATTTTCAATACCTGGGAAAAGATCTTTGTCAATTATTTTAATAATGCTGAAGTAATCAAGCTCTGTAATATCGTCCATATAAACTTGTAAAATTACTTCATATTTAATGTTGGAAAAATAATCAACAATTTTCTGAGCCATCAAATAAGAGGTTGTATTATTGAAAAACCTATTATTTTGAGTAGGGAATTGACGCAATCCATTAATCTGAATACTGGCATGATTTGCATAGATCTTTTTCAAATGGATTTGTCTTTGTAGATTGAGCCCTGGTATGTCGAGATCAATCTTATCACCAGAAACAAATTTAGATTCTTGGAAATCAATTAGCATTTCAACAAATGTTCTGTGCCTAATACGATAATCAAAACCTGTTTCTGAATTTTTTACACGAAGTCCATTATCCTCTGTATAAGCTATTTCCTTTTGTCCACTCCAATAAAATTCCAGTGCTGTAATTGGTTGTCCTCCGGAATTAGGATCTGCGCTATAATAAGGATTCCCATCTTCATTCGGATCATACATATGATATCCATTTAAACACGTTGGACCAATTTCATCATATCCACCAATTCTCCAATTACCAGGATTATAATCTGAATTCACTCCTGATTGACCAAGAGTAGGATTAATAGGCATTGGAATTACTTCTGTACGAACTGGATACTCTGTATTCAAACCTTTTCTAATCACAAGTGCATTACCATCAATAGAACTGTATTCCATTAATTCACCTTTAATGGTAACAATTCCTCCAGCCACATTAAATTGTTCAACACTATTAAGAAATAATTTCCTATTAACGAGATCAGCATTTGAAACTAAAAATACACGTTCTCTCATAAAAGATTCGTCAAAAACCCATTCACCAATTTCAGTAAAAAAAGATTTAGGACTATACGTTAAACTCTTTGTAAGAAGACCACCAGAAGGAGAGTAATAATCTCCTTCTCCTTTGGCATAAAATACTTCACTTAAATCTTCTGTTTCGGAAATGATTACAGGGATACCATAATCAAATTTTTCCTCTTCAACTGTAACAGAAATTATTGTGTTATCAAGAATAATTTTATTCTCAAATGGTAAAATGTATTCTTCATCTGTATCAGTATTAACAATGAATGGTCCTGTGTTACCAAGAAATATAACGTCACCCCTGTTGATAGCAGGGGTACTACTTACATCATCATATGGAATTCTATTTACAATGATATAATTCTGTGTTGTATCTGTTATTGCTTCAGCCAAACGAATTTCTATCTTATCTCTAATCATTTTGTATTGCCATCTACTGTAAAGACCACGTTCCTCTTCTTCTGCTGTTTTTGCAAATTGTCCATTATTGCAAATAAGCAAAATTCTTTTACGTTCGTAATCCTTTTGATAAGCTTTGATATTTGGGCGCTTCTTATTACGGTCAGATTGATTTACCGTAATACGTCTATCAGCAATGAAAGTTTCATGATTCAAAGTCACAGCATTAATATCAGAAGCAGTTTGTAAATCAATTTTTGGGTCTGGAACTATTGGCTTACTTGGTACTACTTCAATGTAATTGTATGAACTGTTTAATGGTTGTTTTTTTTGCATACTAAGAACATTACCCAACGCTATCTTATCAAATACTTTTGCATATGGCGTATCAATAGTAAGATTTGGACGTGTTTGAAAAATAAGCTTTCCGCTTCTGTTGAATGACATAATGGAATTTGTTAATTCAGCAAATTGTGACAAAACATTCCAAATAGTAAGATTGCTAAAATCAGCAACAGCAATGTGGAATGAAACAGCAGCACTTAACTTCCATACAATAGCCCTGCCGCCTTTAATCGCAGAGGATGCAGGTTGCAATCTTGTACCGTGGGAGAAGCCATAGATCTCTTCATACGCAGTTTCAAGATGAATCATTTTGCAATATTGTCCAAAATCTCCTTCTACTGTTGGATTACTATTACCAAGTGTATTATTTACATCTGCACCAGTTCTATCAATACCGTTCCATTTTATTAATTGATTTTGACTTGTATCAACAAAGAAATATCCATCTTCTGTATTTGCATCAACTCTAAAAGTAAATTTATCCATTGAGGTTAAATTATGATCTGTTGTATACTGCCCATCAAGAATACTAGAAGCGGCTAATCCATAAACATTTATTACAGCAACCATTTCTCTTGCAGTACGTAATGTATTACTAGAATTAAAAGCCTCGTACCTCCGCAAGATAACACCTCTAATATTAAAGCCAGAAAGAGAAGAATATGTTTCGCTACGCGATTGCCAATCTTTAACTAAAAACATTCTTCCATATTTTGAAAAATCATCCGGCCCAATAATAAAATCATAATTTGGATTATTTGCAATCGTCCAGCTACGGGTAAGCCAAGTTCCATTTTTGTATACCAATACATTTTCTACAATATTTCCAAAAAATTTATTTAATGTACCTCCTGTAAAATTTTCATCTTCTATACGTACATATCCACTTATGTATTTGAATGGCTCCCACAAAACTAATCCGATACGCAAGTCTTCATCTTGAAGCTGAGTATCATCATATTTATTAGTCCACAAGCCATGAACCTCGGCATCTATTGTTTGAGGCGTTCCAAGTCCAGTAGGTAATGAAATAACAGTTGATATACCAGTAGAAGTCCAAAGCTTTTTAACAATACTACCAATTGTTAATTCAACATTAGAATCAATTGCAAAAGTACCAGCAGTAAAGTATAAAGTAATAAAATTTTTATAAGTATCATTTTTCCAATATGAAAGAAAATTATTATTGTGGCCCATGCAATGTCTTAAGTATGCATAATCTTGAGCCGAAGTATCTCCATAATATGTTTCATTTGGATGAACAATTGCATGAACGTTATCTTCTTGCCCCAAAGCAGCATTGTTATAATTAATAGAATAAGCAGAACATAATGCAGAAGAACCTACTTCTTCTATTGTCAAATACCATTTTGCAAGTGTATTATAAAAAGATGTACCAAAATCCATTGGTTTAATCCCCGAATCAAAGTTACCACCTTTTATATATTCATCTTCTCCACTTCTTTGAGGATAATACCAAAACTTTGGTAAATTACGTGAATAAAGAGCCTTTGGATAATTCACATTACCATCAATAGTTGGTCCTGTATTAAAACCAATCTTAAAATAACCAAGTGAATCATGGCTATATCTATCTTCATAAGGAACATATGGAAGAAAATCTTTATGCCAAATATATTCTGGAACATACATTGGCATCTCTGCATAATTAGTTTTCTCAATATTAGTATCAACAAAACCGGTATAAGTAATAGTTTCAAGAGCATTGGTAAGTCTAGCACTAATTTTTGTAAGAGTTCCGCTTGCAGGAATAGCTACATAAGTAGAAACAGGAACCCATTTAAAATAAGCCAATGTTTCTTCTAAATATGTTGACATCACAACAAAATATCCAGATGTATTACCTGTAACTTGATAACGATCACCAGGACGCATTGGATTCATAAGTTGTAAATTATCTCCTGGTGTGGGTGTGCCAACTGTTGTAAAATCATTTGATTTTATTGTGATAACTTTTTGAGTTGCGTCATAATTTACAGCAGTTAATACAACCCACTTCCCTATATCTATTCCTTTGTGAGTAATTTTAATTTTTTCACCAATACTAAAAGTATGATTGGCAAATTCATAACGAATTACAATCACTCCTACAAAACATAAAAAATATGTATCTTTTATTGGACAAGTAGGAACAGCATCACTACCAAGCGTCAATGGAACAATATTACTTTTACCTCTATATCCTCCAAATGGAATATTTAAATCTAAAGCAGTATCTGAATTAGCCCTTTGAAGCGTCATATTAATAGTTTCGCCACCAGCCCCATCAGTATCATCCCCTACCACCAAACCTCTTGTTGTTAATTGAGAAAATCTATCAGCTACCCAATTTGATCCACTCGCTACTTTATTATTTATTGATTCCTCAGATCCAATATCAAATTTAGTATCAACCCCCATACAATCAACCCTATATGGAGATGACTTTTCCCAACTATACGCATCAGCGGCCACCAAAGAATATTGATCAAACATATCTTTTACTGTATTACTAACTTCATTTGTTGAAACAGTAATTATGTGAAATCCGGCAGCAGCAGGAGTTAAATTATAAACTTGAAAAGATCCAAGAAACCTATCATCGCTTCTATAAATTTCTATTACATGGTCTATTTCAACAGTTGAATATTCGCTAATGTAATCGTCTGATATTGTTAATGCTAAATTTTCATCACCATTAAATTCAGCAGAATGAACAATAGAACTAGCCGACTCGCCTTGATCAATATCACGACTAAATCTAAAACTTTCTGTATTATCACTTTCTACTGGCAAATGAAAATGCTGTTGCCTAACAGAAGTACAAAAGGGTGAAATAAAAACAGCTCCTTTAGCTCTTGGATCGCGTAATTTTTTGTATTTATAAGCAGCCGTTAATCCGGTTCTATATGTTTTTGGCAACAGAACAGAAAAATCAGTTCCTTTGGGTTCCCATCTTGTAAAATCTTTCTTTGTTGCAACATCAGCCGTTAATCCAGTTGCGCGAGATCCAACAATAAAATTATCAGTTATAATTTCACCACCAAATAGTGTTGTAAATTCATCAGAGTCTACCGTGTTAATCACTGTACACAGAGGCATGTGATCGGAAGATTCAAATAAATCATCAAACCCTTCCGTATACGTGTCAACAAAAACTTCTCCATTAGCATCTGCTATAGCTAAAAAAGTTCCCTTTTTTGTAATATCACCTGCTCCGTGTGTGTCAACATAGAAATATCCAAGTAACTCTGCGTTACCATTTTCAGACAATGGACTGCCATCAAATGATGTAAGTGAAGAATTCTTATTATATTTAGCCCACACTCCAATTATAGGCATCATCATATAACCAATATCATTTGTAATGGCTCCAGGCGCACCTGTAATATCCGGAAAAGCCCCTCCTGTGGATTTATAATAAAGACCAAAACTTCCAATCTCTTCGGTTAATTCTGGTTCATACATAGGAATTCCAAAATCATAATCATTCTGTTTATAAGGAGTACAAATATATTCAGAAGGTATAACTCTTATTTTTGATAATTGAAGGCTACCACTATCATTGACATCAATCACATCACCATATTCTACTTCAAATTTTTTCTTACCAGCAATAATACCGTAATATCCTTTATCAGTATCTTCCTGATTTTTAACATCGATAGTTCTTGCTGTAACAGATTTTTTTTGATCTATTTCTTCTTTCTTTTCAAGTCTTACTAAATTGCTAAATTTATCTGTATCAAGTGGAACTGCTTCAGTAGCTCTTGCATTATAACTTCCAAATGTAAGCTTTTGTGGTTCATTGACAAAAATATTTTCACCTACATTACGCATATACATTTTGCCACTATCTGGTAAGACAAGTATAACGGCATTTTCTTTTCTTGCCGCAAGTCCTATTGCTGATTGTAAATTAATAGTTACTCTGTTTCCATTAGCAATTGCTAACCAATCAAATGTACTACTCTCAATTTCAGCAGAACCAATTGTAATTGTATCAAAAAAATTCTCCTGGTAAGAATTATCAGGAATTAAATCATAGCTTGTTATGACAAGATCTTCACATTCGTCTGGTTTTGGCCCACCAATTACATGTACTGTTCCCCCATAGCGTATAGCCATAGCAACTTTATTAAAAGCAGGAGAAAGAATTTCAATACTTTCATCAGTTGCTAATATATCCGTTGCAAGATTACACATAAAACCAAAACCAAGATAACGTTCGGCACCAGTAATTTTATATTCAATATCTTCTTGCACAAACTGTCCAACTCCCTGAGCCCCATAAATAGGCGCTGGATAACTTGGATTACCACTTGCCGCTATATATGTAGAATCAGCAAGAGATTTTAATGATCTAAAACAAAATTCACCTGTATAAACACCACCATCTGATTCTGTAAATTCATGCAGATCTGTAACTTCTCTTATAAAATCAGAAACATCACCATTTTCTGATACAGCATTCCACTGTTTATCATTATCTATTGAAAGACTTCCGATAATACCTGGTTCATTTGGTTTCCCATATGTGCTATAATTACATGAGGCAAAATATAATGGAGATGAACTTGGAGTTTGATTTATTGTGGTAGTCTGATTTATTTGCATATACCGTATAGGATATTTCACAACCTGAAAATTTTGTGAATTACCACTATTCAAAAGCGAATATGCTTCATCTCTATCAGGATCATAAATCCCAACTATATTATCAGACTCGTCTGGTTGAGTATTCTCAAGTGTTCGCGTTCCACCAAATAGAATACAGTTCCTATCAACATATTCACCAGACACATGACTTTTTTTCAAAGACGTAATTCTCACATTTGCAGAACTACTTGCTGTAGTAAAACTGGCTTCCTCCGTAACTGTTACCTTTTCTGCATTGAGGTCACTAAAACTGGTTCCAGATGTTTTACCAATTGTTAATACATCACCTTTGCTAATTATATATGGAATAGCCTGTGCATTAGCTAAAGTCAACTTTATAAAATTAGAGCCTACTGAATAATTAGCATCAAGTTCAAATCTAAAAATAGTAATTGGAGCAGCACAGGTAACGATGTAACGTTTATCACCAGAACGTTCGCTTTCTGTTTTGAACTTTACATTTACAATTGGACGGCCAAACTCACTAAAAATTCTTGATCCATCATTAGTTTCAATTTGATCAACAGAAACACGATCTTCATCAAGCATTGATTCAGTTGAATCTGAATATTTTCTTCTAACTGTTTTTATCAATTCTTCTGCAAGAAATTTTACAGATCTATCGAAATACCAATTCCTACCATCTTTTACTTTTTCAGCAGACTCTTCCATGAACGCACGCTCTGGACTGTCAAGCATAATTTTTGCAGTCCCTTTAGTACTTGTCTCAATATTTTTAATTGTATAATGTGCTATATCTGTTTGAACCGTAGTACCATTATAATCATAGAGCCCAATTATTTTTGCAGGACGTGAAATAAGATCAAGGTTATCACCTTCTACAGTTTGCATGAATTTTGCATCATTGCCATCAATGGTAACAAGTGTTGCTCTTTTAAGATTATCAAAAATGAAATCTGCATTCTCTAAATTAATAGTAATTGTAGAGCCTTTAAATACAAAAGGATTATTTGTTTCAGATCCGATATTAATTATATCAGTAAGCTTTTTTAATCTACTCGTCCCATTGATTTCACTAAAATCAATCCATTCAGGATCTCTGCCAACTTCTCCCACTTCTTCTCTACCGTGATCCTTTATGTATATGCGATATTCAAAATAGTCAGGACCGCGATCTGAAATATGATCAACACGTCCAGCTTGTATTGAATCGCCAACAGCAAGATGACCATCGACTGCTTCATTTATTTTAACAGCATTTTCAAAAATTTCATTTTTAGGCTTTGCCATTTTAACTCCTATTTGATTTTGAAGTCAAGATTTTTGTGTTTTGATACAAACGTTCTACTTGGTTTTTTTCCAGGGAGGTCGGTACAGATACCTTTGAATCGGTCTTGCCCAAGATGTTCGACCAGAGATCCGTTCAACGCACATGTCTTTAGACCTACTTTATTAAATATAGCTGAATAATTACTATCTAATCTCCATGACTTAGCAGCAGCCATAGTATAAGGAAAATCTACCCATAACTTCCTTTTAAACACCCAACACATACCACTAACAACGCTTTCGGCGTTAACCCCATCAGGCTCAATTGGAAAGCGTGGTGATGTTGCATGCTGTATTCCTAATTTAATCATCAGGTAATGGCTGATAGGCCCAATATACGCTATCTTGTCATCCTGACAAAGATATTTGTAACAATGCTGGAACCAATTATCATAATATCTAACGTCATCATCGCTTTTTACAATGATATCCCCAGTTGATTGTTCAAAGAGTTTCATGTATCTGGCAGGAGTATTAGATAAACCAGTTTTTTTCTTTTCCGAGTCCACAAGAATCTCAAAATCAAATTGATCCTTTGGAAAAGTATTCGTGATATAGGAAAGTGTTCTTTCGAGATACTTACTTCCCTCAAATGAGCAAACGAGTATGCTAACCTTCATATTGCTTTACCTCTTAGTTTTTCTATAAAGCTCTTTGGATCTCGCCAGAATACATTGAAATAGTGTAGACCATCTTTAAAAAACTTCTCCTTTTTAACAACTTCTAATCTTGATCCACAGCCCATATGATAAATCATATCTCCATATATTCCATAAAGTTGTTTATGCAAATCAACAGCATTTGACCTTCTTACTTTACCCCATCTCTTCTCTTTCCATCCTTTTACATATGGGCATTCGCTAATTGATTTAAATTCCATTAGCGTTTCACTATACCAAGCAACGTAACAAGAGTGGGCTATTTTATTAAATGCCCATGGATTCTCAAGCCGTTGTACGGCTACAAACTCGTTGCCTAAAACCAGTTGGGATCTTGTGATATTTATCCAATCAGAATTTATAGGGAAAGCATCGCTATCCATTATCACCATCAAACTTTTCTTTGATTTCTTAATAAGGCTAATTTGTTCCAATACGCGACCAAGCGCTCTTATATGTGGGCATCTGTTTGGAACAGTATATTGAACCAATTTATAAGGTTCGGATGTATATTTACTAATGTATTCGCTTTGAATCTGCTTCCACTCGTCACCAAGATGTGCTGAATAAATGTAAATCACCTGTTAGCCTTTGTGAAGAAATCGTAAACTGACAAATCTTGATATGGATCTGCCTCACAATAATTTTCATCCTTAAGCCATTGCATCAACTCTAAACCCCGGGCAGCATCATAGCTGCCCATGTAGCAATTCCACCCTGCGAAAGCAAGTTTATCGTTTATCAAATTTTCTTCATGCCTTCCATCAAATCTCGCACATTTAAACCATTCATAAGCTTCGGAGTCATTGGTAAGAATAGCGCCACCATGTCCAATGTTGATAATCTTCTTTGCATGAAAACTCAAACACATTAAAGAGCCTTGCTCATACATTCCACGAACCATTATTTTTGCAGAATCATAAATAACAGATGGATTAAGTCGATACCACATTTGATCTTGCCAATTCTTATCTACAAATTTAATGCGTCCTCCAGCATGTACAATTGACGCTGGAACAGATGGATAGGTAAATTTTGGTACTTCTATTTCATCGTATTTGGTAATATCAACATATTTACAACATAAGAAGAGAGCCATACTACAACTGTTTACGGTGACTGCATATTTAGAGCCACAGAACTCTGCCAAAGCTTCTTCGAATTGTTTGACTACAAGATATGGATTACTCATGTTAATTTTACATTATGTTTTTTTAATATTTCTATATCTTCTTCCATAAATCTATTAATAGCTTTTTTATTTATCTTCCCTTTTGCAAAGAAATTTTGACAAATAATTGTAGTAGGATTTGTTGCCATAACTTTAATCCTACTATTTTTATTTTGATCACATGTTTCAAAATTCCAAATTGTTTGTCCTTCGTGACAAAATTTAAGAAATGTATCTTTTTTCCATATTGCTGGTGCCAATGAAGTAATGTAATATCTAATTTTTTCATCAACTATGTCAAAACAAAAAATATCATTTATAGTTTTGACATATTTTAATTTTGCACTAAGGATGTTACTATACAGACATACTTTATCACATTCTTTAATAAGTTCTTTGCAAACATTAAAAGTATTAATATGAAAATTAGTATTTAGAAAATTATCCTCTAAAAATAAAGCAAATTCATTTTCTTTTATTGTCTTGATATATTTAGAAATACTATTTGGCCAAAATCTATCTTGTTTACCTAAGCTTATCGTCTCTACCCAATCAGGTAAATTAATTGGTTTTTTTTCATAATACAAAATAGTAATAGGTTTTGGGCCTCCATATTTTTCCCATAATTCACAAAATGGATTTACCAAATAACTCATTAAATCTGATGTAGCAATTATTATTTTCATTTTATAGCCTCGATATTAAGACTTATTAAAATTCCATTTTTCTTATCCATATGAGGAATATATGCTTGCGAGTAATCATCTATATTGAAATGTTCTGTTTTCCTCCAATCATATCTATCAATAGATTTAAAACCTACTTTTGATAAATATTCTTTTATTGTTTTAATATCAAATATTGTATTATGAATATTATATAAATAATTTTGTTTTCCAAAAATAGGACCAATAATTAATTTTAAATCATGATATTTATTATAAACATCATTCAATGCTTCAAAATCAGGAACAGATATTCTGCATATTCCATTTGGTTTTAAAATTCTATACCATTCTTTCAATACTCGCTCTATATCTTTAATCTTAAAATGCTCTAATACATGACAGCAATAAATTAAATCAACACTATTGTTTTCAATTGGTAATGAATCAATACTGCACACATGGTCTATATGTTCATATTCTATACAATCAATATGAATAAAACCTGGTATATATTTTTTACCACATCCTAAATGTAACCTAACCATACATTGCCTTATAATCATACTTTATTTGTTCCATTCTATTTTTCACACCTGAATCAAATTTTCCTTGACCAGCATAGTGAATCATATAAGAATCAAATCTATTGGGAAACCCATTCCATTTTTCAAAAAACATAGCCATATTATTCCATCGCCAATGCAACCTATATATTTCATATTCTTTTTTTCTTATTTGCCAACCTAAATGAATATCATCAAAACCCCACCCATCCCAACATTTTCCATTTACAGTTTCAAAAATATTTTTATGTTGCTTTGATACTAAAAAAACACCAGTATTGATATAACCAGTGGTCCAATTAACATTTCCAAATTTTTCCTGTACTTGTTTGATAAGACCTCTGCGCTGTTTTTGTCGTGATCCTTCATCTTCAAATATTGTTCCTATTTTATTAATAGGCACTTCTTTAAAAATATTAGGACATTTTGGAGTAATCAATATATCAGAATCTAAATTCAATACTCTATCATAAACTTCAAGCAATTCTCTTATTTGCATAATACGATAATGATATTTATGTTCTGGCATCGAATTCTCTTTAAATACAGTAAATGCTGCCCCACATCTTTTTGCGTATGCTTTGATAATAGGATGAGTTATATCAGTCATATCACTGATATTTTTATCAGATCTCGTGCAAATCAAAAGTTTCATGATTGGTTCCTTGATGCATAAATTTCATTACCACTAAATTTTATTACATTATTAAAACCTTTTGTTTTTAAAATATTAATCATTAGATCTTCTTTTTTAGGATAATGAAATTCAAAACTCATTTGAACAATTTTTTTAGCAATCTCTTGATCCATATCAAAAATTACTTCTAATTCATTTCCCTCTATATCCATTTTTAAATAATCTATTTTTTCTTTTCCAAATAATTTTATCATATCAATTATCGTATTTATCGTTATCGTTTTTACTTTGTATTTATTAATACCAATAAATTCTTTTCTACAAGTTGCATTTTTAATATAGTTACCTTTAGTATTATTCCATTGATGAAATTTTCCATTCTTTCCAACAAATTCAGTAAAATCAATTTCATCAATGTGCATATCTGATCCAATCAAAGCTTTTTCTATAAGCATTTTGATTTTTGAATATGGTTTAGTTTTAAATACTTCAAGATTACGCCTAGAAGGTTCTACTCCAATAATATTAACATTATGCTTTATAATATTATTCAAGGCTTCAATAGATTGCCCATGCGCTACACCAGCATCAATTATTACGCCATCTACTGGGATTTTCTCTATATCAACTTTGTGATGACTTTTTGGTCCAATATTAATAAGATTCATTTAATTATACCCTCACTTTCTCTCTTATTGCGTTACCCCATCCATTTTTAATTATATTAACATTTATTGCATGATAATCAGATCCCTTACTCCAATATACCCAACTAGGAATTCCATAACTTGTTGCAACAAAAGACATAATTCCTTGAAAACCATAAAATCTTTCAGATTTTTTTACTATTTCCATTGCATCAAGAAGAGAAGTTTTATTACATAGATTTATAATATTATTCCCCTGTACTTTAACTTTACCATATTCGTCACCTACAATAACAACACACTCTTCTTTATCTATTATCTTTTGTAATTCCTTCATTTTAATAGTTCTATAAGCTTGCTTAAATTTTCCTGATTTATAATTAACTGTTACATATTTTTTTGGAAGATTATATTTTGAAATATTTTTTGAAAAAATAAAATTTGGTTTTTTAATCATTAATAATTCTTTTGAAAATTTTAATTTAGATTCATTGATTGATTTTATTGGATTCTCGGTATAATATAGTTTTAAATTTAAATTTGGAATAATACTATAAAGTTCTTCCATTAATGGAAACCAATAAACATACCTTGAGTAATGATGAATAATAATTTCTTGTTTAGGCAATGCTATAATTCTACATATGTTTAAATAAATGTCGCCAAGAGTACCTGCTGCGCATAATTCCATTATATTAACCCTTTTGTAATTAAAGCATAATAAAATTCATTTTTCATTTATATCCAAAAAATTCATTAATATGTTGAACTTGCTTAAATACTGTATCCATATCATAATTCCGTTTTACAAGCCATCCATCGTATTCAACCTTCCAACGAGTCCAAAGCTTTACCTGGGACTGGTCAATGCCTTTGTAGCGCTCCCTTTTAGTTTTCAAACGCATCCTATTAGCAAAATGAGGCATAGATGTATGATATTCAATTCCAATATATTTACAAAGTCTTTTAATTGCATAATAAGTATCGAGAATAAAGGCTTCCATTTTAAAAAAGCAAACACGATTTGGATATTTATCCTTAGCTGCTTTAAAAAGAGCCATCATCTTTTCCATATCTTTTATTGCACCATCTGATGTAGAATCATCGGCCCAATCACTACAATCTCCACCAAGATCTTTTGGAGCGCCACGCCGCATTTTAGACATGATCATATCTCTTGCATCCCTAATCGTCCAAATGATTATCATTTCTGGATTATTATCCATCATGTAACAAAATTCTTCAAAATTAAAATAACAAGTATCACATTTTGTTAAATAATTATTTGGATACACAATATTGTCATTACATAAAGTTTTATTCTCTGGCGGTTCACTGGCTTCATAAACATGTGATCCTCTAAGAATCTCAAGTACCATATTAGTTCCAGAACGTCCACATCCAATTACTACTGTAGGCATATAATACAACCTTTCATATTTATTTTATTGTTGTAATAAAAAAAGTGTTCTTATACCACCACGTTGTTTATAAGTTAAAATCTTTTCTTTCCTGGGGATATCTTCAAAAAGATCATTCCACATATCTTCATCATCTTTCCAATATTTTTTAAATGTACGCTGCCATTGAGTTTCTTTCATTTTTTCAGTAAACGAACCCATGTCAAAAAACATAAAACCACTAAGATTAAATAATTCATTTAATATTTTTTTTGCATGATTTTTATCAATATCAATAATATGATGTAAAACATTTAAAAAAAGGATAACATCATATTTTCCAAAAAATGAAATATCCATATTCATGATATCATCTTGAATAAATTCAAAATTCATTTCTTGTCGTTTTTCATAAAATTTTGAAACAACATCAATACC
>Ga0307928_10001885_pt1 | contig 15963 bp, 20 predicted proteins | sample AceLakmetagen232_FD_201815 | JGI IMG/M metagenome (GOLD analysis project Ga0307928, IMG submission 201815) | Saline water microbial communities from Ace Lake, Antarctica - #232 | ecosystem: Environmental > Aquatic > Non-marine Saline and Alkaline > Saline | place: Antarctica: Ace Lake... | reverse complement strand
CAAGAACGCGTAATTCCGCAAGTTTCAATAGGGGGGGTATAAAATGGGCAAGAGAGGGCCGAAGCCATCACCGACAAACGTTGTACGGATGCGAGGAAATCCTGGCAAGCGGGCGGTGAACAGGCACGAGCCGAAACCGAAGATCGGAACGACCTGCCCGACCTGGTTGTCACCGTACGCGAAAACGGAGTGGCGCCGAATCTATGCCGAAGCGGAACGGCTCAAGCTGGTGACGGTGCTCGATCGTGCTGTCCTGGCCGCATATTGTGAGGCATACAGCCAGTTCCGGATGGCGACCGAAGTGATGAAACAGCTGGCCGAGGAGATCGCGGGAGTTCCGGATCAGGCTCTTGACAGCGAGGGTACTGTACCGGTCAATGGATCCAGTGAGGATCTGGCGAACAAGATGACCGGCGGATTGGTGATCACAACGAAAAAGGGCAACCTGATACAGCATCCGGCTGTCGGGATCAAGAAACAGGCCGCGCTTGATATGCTCAAGTTCGCGGGTGAACTCGGTTTCACGCCGTCGGCGAGATCCCGAATTCATATCAACACCACGCCAGAGCAGGGTGATCTGTTCAGCGATCTTACCAAAACGGTGAAGGCAAAGACAGGGTAACGATGATAAATCAAATAGTTGGAATCGACCTGGCGAAAACGGATGACAAATCAGCGGTGGTGATCAGAATAAACGAGCGCGAAATCAAGTTCGTGAGCTGTAGTGTGCCGTCGAACAACGCACAGTTTTTGAAAATGGTCGAGCATTACCGGCGCGATATAGCAAGTCGTTTCAGCATTCCGCCTTCACGATTAGGGACAAAGACGGGGTAACGAACGTTTTTACCGTCGGGCAACAGAGTGTAACAATCGTTTGTAATATTTGGAGCGAATCAGGCTGATGGTATACATACCAAGTGAAAATATGAAGCTTTTCAGGCGCGCTCGCACTGAGGGATGGGACAACTGGATCCGGACTGTGGCGGACGAACGAGCAGTCTATGACGGCTGTTATTTTGACGAGAACGGCGGTCTCCGTGTGATGGAATTTTTCACGGAATGCCTCTGTTATCCGAAAAGCAGATGGAAAGGTAAGCCGTTCGTACCGATGGACTGGCAGCGTGACGATCTACTCATGCCGATGTACAGCTGGAGAAACGCCGACGGGACCAGGCGGTTCAACATCTGTTATATCGAGGTGCCGAAAAAGAACGGGAAAAGCGGACTCTGCTCAGGGCTGGGGCTGTATCATCTGATGGCCGACGGGGAAGAAAGCGCCGAAGTATATACCGCCGCCGCCGATCGCGACCAGGCAAAAATCGTACACACGGAATCGAAAAATATGATCGAGATATCGCCACGGTTGAAAACATATGAAGAGCAGGGCCTCATCGATATCGTCGACTCGAAAAACAACATCGTCTTCTGGCCGACTGGCAGCCGGTACAAGGCGCTGTCCGCAGAACATTCGACGAAGGAGGGCCTCGACTGGAGCGCGGTCATATTCGATGAGCTGCACGCTCAGAAAAATCCGGATCTCTGGCATACGCTCAGGTATGGCGGAGTCGCGCGGCTCAACTGGATGTTGATAGTCATCACCACGGCTGGCTGGGACAAGAGATCAATCTGTTATCAGCAACATGTACGCGCCGAAAAGGTTCTCGACGGTACGATAGAGGACTCCTCATTTTTCGCATACATCCGGGCGGCGGATCCAAAAGAAGACGACTGGAAAGATCCCGCAACCTGGCGGAAAGCTAATCCCTCCCTGGGGAGCATTATCACCGAGCGTGACATGGCTCACGACTGTCAGGAGGCCCAGGACAATCCCCTTCTCGAGAACGAGTTCAAACGATACCGGCTCAATATCTGGACGGAACAAGCGGTACTTTGTATCCGAATGTCCGATTGGGACAAGTGCGGCGGCGCGGTGGATCCGGGACGCCTCATGGGACGGAGCTGCTACGGCGCGCTCGACCTGTCGAGTCGCACCGACCTGTCCGCCTTCGTTCTTACCTTCCCAAACGACGACGGGGAAACGTACGACGTGCTGGTGTTCTTCTGGGTTCCGGAGGAGAACGCCCTTCGGCGCGAAAAAAAGGACAAGGTGCCATACCTTCAGTGGATAAAGCGGGGATACATAAAGGCGACAGAGGGAAACGTAGTCGACCATAACGTGATACGCGAGGATATCAAGCACCTGGGAGACGAGTATGATATCGAGGAAATCGCCTATGATCCGTGGCACGCGACACAACTGGCGCTCGACCTCGAAGATCACGGATTCACGATGATTGAGTTCCGGCAGATTCTCAGCAAGTTGTCAGCGCCAATGAAAAAACTACTTGGCGATATTCTGTCAGGCGCGATAAATCACGGCAACAATCCGGTGCTCAGATGGATGGCCTCGAACACGGCCGCACGAACAAACGCAAATGAGGACATTCGTCCCGATAAGGATAAATCGACCGACCGTATCGACGGAATCGTGGCGCTGATCATGGCGATCGATCGCCTGTCGCGACAGGAAAGCGGGAGCGTTTACGACAATCAGGAGGTGTTCGCGTGCTGAAAAAAATCAGGGCGGGAATGAAACGGGCAAAAGCGGCGCTGATCAAACGCGATATCGCCGGTGATGTGATCGCTCTGGCCGGGCTCGCGCTCATTACCAGGGGCGCGTGGATGATATACGAGCCGCTCGGTTGGCTGCTGTCGGGGGCACTGCTCATGATAATCGGACTCCATTACTCGCGAGGTAAATAATGGGACTGGCCGCCGCGCTGTTCAATGAACTACGCTCCTCGATGGCGACGCCGGAAAAGTGGCTCGTTGATTTTTTCAACGGTGGCGCCGAAACGAAGTCCGGAACAAGAGTCACCGAGGAAACGGCGCTGAACCTGTCGGCGGTGTTCAACGCAGTGACGATCCTCGGCGGAACGGTGATGCAGCTTCCCTGTATACTCTATCGTCGCGACAAAGACGATAAAAAACATCGGGCGAAAGAGCTGCCGGAATACTCGCTTTTGAAAACATGTGTCACCAGACGGATGACATCGAGCCGGTGGCTCCAGACGAGCATGGGACATCTGGCGCTGTATGGGAACGCATACAGCCAAAAGGGATTCCGAGGCGACGGCCGGGTCGGAGCGCTTGGGCTCCTCCGTCCTGATCGGACATGGCCGGAGACGAAAGCCGGGGCGCTCTACTATAACTATGAGCCACGGACAGGGCCGCCGATTTCATTCGAACCGGAAGAGATTGTCCATATACCGGGACTCGGTTTTGACGGTGTCCGCGGGTACGGCGTGATACAGCTGGCGCGTGAATCGCTCGGTCTGGGTATGGCGGCGGAGGAGTTCGGCGCGCGGTTTTTCGGCGAGGGCACACATCCGGGAATTATCGCGACAACGCCGAAAGCGGTCAAGCAGGCGACGAAAGACGATCTCAAAAAGGATCTTGCGAACAAACACTCAGGACTTGGAAAGGCTCACAAGTTCCTTCTCCTCGAGGAGGGAATGGATTTCAAAACAATCGGCGTGAATCCGGACGACGCCCAGTTCCTCGAAACGCGGAAATTCCAGACGATAGAGGTGGCGCGCTGGTTCAATCTTCCTCCTCACATGCTCAAGGATCTTGAACGGGCGACATTTTCAAATATAGAACACCAGTCGATCGAGTTCCTCACGATTAATATGGGGCCGTGGCTCCAGCTTCTCGAGGACGAACTGGCTCTCCAGCTGCTCGGGCCGGAAGCGCTCGACGAATATTTTATCGAATTCAAGAGAGAAGCGTTCCTCAAAGGCGATACCGAAAGCAGGTATAAAGCGTACGCGACCGCAAAGAACTGGGGCTGGCTCAATACGAACATGATTCTCAAAAAGGAAAACGAGGATCCTGTCGGACCGGAGGGTGATGTATTCTGGATGCCGGCGAACATGGTTCCGGCCACGGTGGCGCTTGAAAACACGCCGAAAGCGGGCCAAACCGACGACAGACAGTATCTCAAAGGAACCGAGCTGGAGCGGTATCATGAAGAATTAAAGGAGCGGACAGCGGCGATACAGAAACGGGAAAAAAGGGCCACACCAGCGGCCGCGCGGATCCGGATCGCCGATAATTATCACCGTATGATCAAGGATGCAGTCGGGCGCATTGTCAGACGCGAAGTGAACGACCTCAAGGGAGCTGTGAAAAAGCATCTCCGGACCAGAGACGTATCAGAATTCACCGGCTGGCTCGACGGATTTTACAAAAAACACACGGCATATGTCGAAAAAAATCTCAAGCCGGTAATGTATTCACTGGCCGAAGAAATATACGCGGCGTCAGCCGAGGAGATCGGAGAGGATTACGAGCTCACCGACGAGCTGGAAAGCTATCGCAAGGACTATCTCACGGTGCTGACCACGCGGTATATCAAAAGCTCGCGGGGCCAGATCGACAAGGTAGTCCGCGATACTGAACCGGAAGATATGGCGACGGTAATCGAGACGCGCCTGGATGAATGGGAGGAAACGAGACCGACCAAGATCGCTGACCGTGAAAAGGTCGACGCGCGATCGGCGTTCGCAACCGTTGTGTTTCTGGCCTCCGGGTATCGCCTGGTGTGGCGCGCCCGCGGTTCATCGCCGTGTCCCTATTGCACGATGCTCGACGGGAAAGTGATCGGCAGGAACGAGAATTTCCTTGAAGCCGGCGACGAGCTGGTTAATCCTGACGATGCTGAATTAAAAATGGTAATCAAGGGACCGAAAAAGCATCCTCAGCTCCATAGAGGATGCGAGTGTTTAATCGAGGCGGAAGGGCAATAACAGCACCATATACCAGGGCCCGTGACGACTGATCATCGCCGCGGCTGTTTCAGGGAAAAGAAGATGGCAGAGTGGAGCCACTCCTCACACTCTTGCCGTCTTTTTTTCTGCCCGAAGGAGAAAATCATGGGACCGTTTCAGAGGCGAATTTTCGAATTAAAAAACATCGAGGTCAGGGCTACCGAGGGAAAACCGTCGACGCTCACCGGATACGCCGCAGTGTTCAACAGCCTCTCCGAGGACATGTGGGGAATGCGTGAAAAGATCGCGCCGGGAGCGTTCGCGGAAACGATCAAGGTGGACGATATCCGGGCACTGTTCGACCACCAGAGTCATCTGATTCTGGGCCGTAACACAGCCGGCACGTTGAGGCTCGCCGAGGACGAACACGGACTGGCGATCGAAATCGACATGCCGGACACCTCGACGGGTCGCGATCTCCTCGTGAGTGTCAAACGCGGCGACATCACGCAGATGTCGTTTGGATTCTCGACCGAGAGCGACGAGTGGAAAACGGTCGACGGCATGCGGATCCGGACGCTCATCAAGGTAAAGTGTTTTGACGTGTCGCCGGTAACGTATCCGGCATACCCGGACACCGAGGTGGAAGCGCGGACCTATCAAGGAATACTCAAAGAAGCATTGAAAAACAACCGTATACCGGGAGCGTCAGGGGGCGCAGCCGGTCAGGACAATGACGCGCCGCAGGGGCGGCCGATCGAACTCCTGAGACGACAGCTCACACTGAACGAGATCGAGACGCGGGACATCTGACGGCTCGAACTAAATCACCGGGAGTAATGAACAATGAATGAAAAAGAGAAGAAACTCCGCGAGGAGCGCGCGGGACTGGTCAAGGACATGCGGGCCACGCTGGACAAGGCCGAGAAGGAAAACCGCACACTCGACGGCACCGAGGAGGACACGTACCAGCGCCAGGAGGCGCGTGTCGGAGCCATCGAGGTCGAGCTCCAGGATATCAAAAAGGACGGCGACCGCCGCTCATTTCTTACCTCCCACGAGGAGGAACTCCGGACGGTACAGACCCCGATGATCACACCGGAACCGCAGAGGCGGACATTCGTGTCCGAGGCTGATGAGACTCGGGAATTTTTGGCGCGGTTCGAGCAGGATGGCCGCCGGGCGCTCAAGGGTGAGGAGTACGACAAGCTCCAGAGCGTGATCTTCACGCGGTATCTGATGTACGGAGGCAACGCCGGGCTGACGCCGACCGAAAAACGCGCGCTACAGGGTGACGCCGATATTTACGGCGGGTATATCGTGACGCCCGAGCAGTTCGTCCTGGGGCTGATCAAGGCGCTGGACGCCTCGGTGTTTGTCCGCCAGCGCGCGACGAAATTTACGGTTGCGACGGCCGCGAGCCTGGGACAGGCGTCCCTCGACAACGATCCGGCTGATCCGGCCTGGACGGCGGAAATCGGATCGATCAGCGAGGATTCGACGATGTCGTTTGGAAAGCGCGAGCTGCATCCTCACGCGTTGGCCAAGCTGATCAAGGTGGCTGAAAAACTCCTCCGTCTCACCGCGAACGGCGCCGAGAGCCTGGTCCGCGAACGGCTCCAGTACAAATTCGAGGTGACCGAGGAGTCCGCGTTCCTCACCGGATCCGGCGCCCAGCAGCCGCTCGGTTTGTTCACGGCCTCGGATAACGGGATATCGACCAGTTATGACGTATCGACCGACAACACCACGACAGCGTTCACCGCGGACGGGCTGATCAACTGCAAATTCACGGTCAAGTCAAAATACTGGCCGAACTGTTCCTGGATATTCCATCAGGACGCCGTGAAGATGCTCCGGCAGCTCAAGGACGGCGAGGGTCAGTACATTTGGCACGAGGGGTTGTTAGTGGATGAACCGGATATCCTGCTCGGAAAACCGATTGACATATCCGAGTTTGCTCCGAACACGTTCACGAACGGGCTGTATGTCGGCCTGTTCGGCGACCTGAGCTATTATCATATCGCCGACGCGCTCGATATGCGGGTACAGCGTCTCAATGAGCTGTACGCCGCGACGAACCAGGTCGGATTCATCGGCCGCAAGGAAACCGACGGCATGCCGGTTCTCGGCGAGGCATTCGCTCGGGTAACGCTGGCGTAAGACCAGCGGCATGAAACGGGAGCCGGGGTCTTCGTGATCCCGGCTCCATACCAAAACAACCAGGCACTCACGAACGAGTATAAACACAAGGAATATATACCATGAATCTCACAAAAAACAGTGACATCCGCGAGGTGCTCGCTCCGGTGTCCGCCGCGAGCAGCACGGATTCAAACACCGATATACTGGATATGTCGGGATATGACGGGGTCGTGTTCATCGTCCCGATCACCGCCAGTGCGGCGACCGGTGTCGCGACGCTCACGGTCGAGCAGAGTGACGACAACGCCGATACCAACATGGCCGCGACCACGCTGGCGCCGACGTACACCTGTACGACCAACGACGATCTCAACAACAAGCTCCTGGTCGCGGACTGTTACAAGCCCACGGGGCGGTATGTCCAGGCGAACCTCGTCAGTGCCGAAGCAAACATCGCGTTCGGAAACGTGATCGCAATCCTGTATAAATCGAGCAAGGGGCCGATCTCGAAACACAGCTCGATCCTCGATCTCGATCTGGCGATCAGTCCGGCCGAGGCGTAATCACGAGGGTGTCATAATCAGCGGGCGGGATGTGATAATCAAATGAGGCGGGTAATTCAGACAGCAGCATAACAGCGGGCGGGCCCGCGTGGTCCGCCCACGATAAACCAGAAAAGCGGAGTAGTCGACATGAAAGTAAGTATAAAGATTCTGGCGGTTCTCTGTGTCGCGGTATTCATCGCCGGTTTGGCTATCAACGCCGGATATCAAACCAATGTGTACATGAAACAGGGCGGCGCCGAGCAGGTGATCGCAAGCGGCGGTCAGATTACGGTAGAATCCAGCGGTGAGATCGAGATCGAGTCAGGCGGCACAATCGATGTGGAATCAGGCGGTGCGCTGAAAATCGCCGGGACACAGATAACGCCGAGTGCAGCCGAATTCAACTATCTCGATGGCTCTGTTGCGGGAACGGCAGTTGCCAGCAAAGCCCTTGTGCTGGATTCGGCGAAAAGGGCTACAGGTATTGTCGCCTATACCGATAGTTCGTTTGCAGACGGCGATACTCTGACGGTTGCCGATTACGGCAAGGTGTTTGCCCTGTACGCCACGACAAAAAAGACGGTTGTGTTGCCTGTCACCACGGGAGGCGGCTCCATCAAGTTCATCGTCGACGATGCGGATTCGCTTGTAATCGATGCGAATGCCAGTCAAAAACTTGTTGACGGAACGACAGAATACGAGAAGGAAACCACCGTCGCCGGCACGGTCGAACTCATATCCGTTGACGGCACATACTGGTATATGGTCGGAGCCACCGGCACCTGGACGGGATACTGATCAACTGAAACCGTTCTGTTATGAGATCGCAGAGACGAGAGGATAACATCATGAAAAAGACATATTTCATAGTTACCGTAGTAATGCTGTTATTTTTCTGCGGTTCACTGTCAGGAGCTATGGAGTTCGGCGGGAGGGTGGCAACGTACATCGGGACGTCGAGCGAAACGAAGCCGACGAATTTAACGGGCGCGGGTCAGACGTTTATGGAAAGCGACACCGGGGCCCTGTATTATTACACCGGATCAGCATGGACACTCTGGTCCATTGAAGTGACATGCGATCCCGATACGCTGGACGCGGCGGGATATGGTACGCCTATATGTGTACGGGGATTCAGAGAATTTACCGTAATAGTAAAAGCGATCGGAACGGCTGCAACCGCCGACTGGACTGTTCTCGGCAAGCTGGGAGAAATGCCGTGGACTAACCTCAACTCAGACGGGATGAAACAGGCAGTACAGGACTCGATCAACAGTGGGACGATTTCCTCGTTCACCGAGCTGTCATCCCTCGATTCGCTCAAGGTGTGGGTACCGACCATATCGGACAGCGATTCTTTGATTTCACAAATTAAAGAGGCGAACGTGTTCAAATGAGCACACTTAGATTTTGGATAATAATCGGTATTGTGTTTCTCGTGCTCCTGTCCTTCGGGATTCCGGCTCATTACGGGTGGTGTGCCGATTACGATGTGACGGCGGCGGTCGTGGCGGCGGATGTGGTCTATAACGGGTACGCTCTCGGGCTGACGTTTGCGGCACAAGATACGGCGGGGACGTTTGACTTTGGCCTCGGGACAAATAACGATCCGACGAATGCCACGGTTGTCCTGACGGTGCTGAGTCCGGGATTCGATGCGGCGGGAGACTCGACGACACTGACTCTCACCCTTTACGGCACGAGCGAAGTGCATGAAGTATACCCCGGACAGCATGCGACGTTCTGGACGAGTGACGGCACGAACGGCACGGTATGGATCGCACTGAGCGATTATATATACGCCGGGGATGTGGTGACGGTATCGGTTGGTGCAGGATTCTATACCCAGGGCGGTCATGCCAATAACGCCGCGACTGATATGGTGGTCACGAACAACTCGACCGAGACATGTCCTCTGGTTGTTGGTAACTGGAGCTGGCCCGGGTGGGATCGTATCGCCAGTGCTGTGTTCAAAGCCCGGTGTGTTGCTTTCCATCGATCGGGACAGCAGGGAACGCCGGTCAGGTGCGTGGTGTTCACGGCGACGGATGAACATAGTAACGCGGATACGGTTACCGTAACGGCGCCGACGATTGACGGTGATATGGCCGATGCCATGCCGGTTGTTGAATATATCGCCACGATGTCGGCAACGAGCCTGACGCAAGGCGACTTGGTTACTATCAACTTTATCGCATATCCCTGGCGCGGTGATCTGGATTCCGCACTTGATACCGGTGATGCGGTCAACTCCATGCCAACGCCCCTGTACGCTCCTCAATACCGGCTCTGTGATAAGTCGGGCACGTATGGCGTGACGGTCGCGGTCGTTGACTCGACGGCGGGAAACGATGGTACGGGCGCGGTGGTGGACTCCACGTCCTTTGATGTTGGCAGTCCTCCGAATGCCTACGCCACAATCGCGGCGGCGGCAACGGCGATAGCCACGTACAACAACTCAAATCATACCCGTAACGATGTGGGCGGCGGATACATCTACCTCCGGACAGGCTCGTATGATTTCACGGCGGGGACCGTAACATCCGGTGATGACCCCGAAGCGAATATTACACTGACGAAATTCCCGACAGACGAGACAGCGGCGGTGTTTATCAACGCTGGTACTGGCTCGGAGTTGCTCTGTCACAAACAAAAAGTTTCGGAAATATCAATAATCAACACCGGTGTTGGTACATGGGATGAAGCCAATTATCTCTGGCTCCATGATTGCGTAATTGATGCGCCTGGAGCGGCGACATACTATCGTAATATCTGTAACTACTTTACGCATTGCGAGCTATTCGCATGTGCTGAGTATGCTCCATATTCAACAACCAATTCGTCTCGATCGATCATCAGGGGATGCACGTCCGGTGAGCAACTTGCAACATCGACATTTAAAGTTTACACGGCTCTCGGTAACGACCTCGATCTGGGAGCATCCACGGGATTTGAGACGGACTACTCAGGACAGAGTGTCCCCGCGTTCAGCAATATCATTTTCGCCTATAATTCCATAACTCAGTTCTCGACCGGTAACGCGATTCTAACAACCAACGCATCGGTAGCCCAATCGCACGGGATCGCCGTTGTGCAGAACGTTCTCGAAATGGCGGCAGTGTCATCCAATTCGATACTCAAAATCGCCGCTGATGCATCGACATCGACACCGGTGAATAACGTGCTGATCTGGTACAACACGACTGTCGGGCAACGTAATAACCTCGCTTATAACAGCGTGAACGTCAATGGTACGGGCACCCCGCTGTATCGCAGGTACTGGAGTCTCATCGGTAACACGATGGGCGACTGGAACTTCGTCACTGACGGCGAGACGCACGGCGGGACGGTTGAGGAGGAGGGCTATGGCGGCCACGGCATGGTATACGGAGCATCGATACTCAGTAATGCCGTATTCAACCGAGTCGGCGCGCCCGATGATTACGCCCCGCGGTTCAACGGCCTCGGGACCTATGAAGGTGACGACGTTGACCCGCTCTATACCAGCGATCAGTCAGTCGCCGGGGATTCCACGGGCAACGGGTTGTACGCGCTGCAAGCTGCATCCGAGGCGGTTGGTGTCATGCTCGCAAATCGGGCGGTTCTACCCCTTGACCTCGCGGGACTGGCGCGACTAGATGATGGCACGGGATCGGCAGGGGCATATGAGTATTACGCGCCGCGGGAGATAACCGTCACGGCTCCCGAGGGACAGACATATACAGCCGGTGACGATCTGACGGTAACGTGGAGCAATACGGGGTGTGTGAACGTCAAGCTCGAATGGAGCGCGGACGCTGGCGCTAATTGGGCGACTGTAATAGCGAGCACGACGGGATCGGACGAGACCTATGCGTGGACGGTACCGGATACGACATCGACAGAAGTGCAGTTCAAGGCAAGTGACGCCGATAGCGCCTACGTCACCGATACGACCGACAGCGATAACACGATAAACTATGCACGCGAAGTGACCGTACTGGCTCCTGATGGCGGGGAAACATGGGCTGGTGGAGCATCTGAAGACATCACATTCCATACCCTCGGCCCGGACAGCGTAAAAATCGAATACTCGACAGACAACGGGAGTTCATGGCTCGATGTGATAGTGAGCCTCGTGGCAAGCGGGAGTCCGTATTCGTGGCTTATTCCGAGCACGGCGACTATACAGGGGTTAATCAAAGTAACTGATGTGGATTCAATACCAGTCTATGATGAGAGCAACGCGGCGTTCACGATCACGGTGGAGGCGGCGGAAGAAACGGATGATTACGGTGGTTCGATACAAAACCTTGTCGATAATAAAATGACAAACACGACGAGCAATGTGATAAAACCGTAATGCATCCACAACCAAGGAGAGGCTCATGAGACGTGTCAAAATGATCACCAGGATGGCCGGTCCCGGTATCAACGCCAATGAAAACGCGGAGATATCCGTCGACGACAAACAGGCCGCCGACCTGATCAAAGGCGGTTACGCCGAATATATCGACGAGGCGGAAGCCAAAAAAAAGCCGGCGCGGAAAAAGGCGGCGAAGAAAGAGACCGCGGCGAGCAAGGTGGCCGCCGATGCTGAAACAGCGGTAGATAAAAACGCCGAAACATAAAGGTTCGCCATGATAACGACACTGCATACAGCACCAGGGACCACCGCGATCGCACTGAACGACTTCAAGGATCATCTGCGTATCGAGCGAACGGATACGAACGAGGACACTTACCTGGCTACGGTAATCGCCGCCGCTCAGGAGTATGTCGAAGATGTGACTACCAGGCGGCTGATCACGCAGACCTGGTACGTGTATTTTGATGTCTGGCCGGAAGAAAATTCACTGGAACTACCATTCGGACAGCTGCAATCGGTAACCTCGCTCAAGTACACCGACAGCGATGATACGGAGAACACGGTATCAACCGACGATTACTATGTCGACACGACAACGGATCCGGGGTGGATCGTACTCAGAAACGGTAAATCGTGGCCTTCGGCGACACTGAGAACATATAATCAGATTGAAGCGTTGTTCGTCTGTGGATACGGGGATACGGCAACGTCGGTGCCGGTAACACTCAAGCGCTCGATAAAGCTGTTGGCGGCCGATCTCTATATCAACCGCGAGGACACGCTCGTGGGCACAATATCGAAACGCCTCGGCTGGCTCGATGCGCTCCTGGCGAATTATCGGATATGGAGGTTTTGACATAATGGCACGAATCGGATCACGCACGCACCGGGTCATCATAAAGCAGAAAAGCGTCACGAGGAGCGCGCGCCAGGCGGAACAGATAACCTGGTCCACAGTGGCGACGGTGTGGGCGTCGATCGCACCGACGACAGGCAGAGAAGCGTTTGCGGCGCAGCAGGAATACGCGCGGGTGTCCGCGATCATCAACATCTGGTATCGGAGCGGTATAACGCCGGAGATGCGGGTGTATTACGGAAGCCGGGTATTCAATGTAAAAGCTGTGATCGATCCGGACGAGATGAAGCGGGAGCTCAATCTGATCTGTGAGGAGGAGGTGTCGTGAGCATTCAACATGATCTGAGAAATTTGAAAAAGACATTCGGAAACATAACCAAACATCTTGACGATGAACAGATACTGGAAGCGTTCGAGGGCGAAGGAAAGGACCTCCAGCGTGACATGAGAAGCAGAATCCACGACGATTCGGGTAATCTCAGCGCGGCTGTTGTGGTGAAACGGTTCGCGAACCAACGTAAGGGCGCGCCGGCGGTGTTCGTAGCGATCGATCGCAGGATAGCGCCGCATGCGCATCTGGTCGAGTACGGTCACGGAGGGCCGAATCCCGCGCCGCCTCATCCGTTCTTCCGTCCCGCGATCGATGGGTTTCGGATGAAGGTGGGGGGACAAATAAAGGCGGCGATACAGAATGCATTGAGGAAACGGTCATGACCATTAAAGAAGCGCTCGGGACCTATCTGCAGGGATACGCCGCACTGACGGCGCTTGTCGGGACACGTGTCTATCCGGGAGCATTTCCGCAGGGAACGGCCATGCCGGCAGTGACATTCTCGCAGATCAGCAATCCGACAATTCCGCATACGGGCGGATCGGATGGAGCACTCCAGCGGCCGCGGTTCCAAATCACCTGCTGGGGGGATAACTACGACGATCCCGATATTGTCGCTCAGGTAGTCAGGACGGCGCTTACGGATTACAGCGGAACGATGGGCGGCGTTGGCGGGGTCGATGTCGCGCGGGTGCTTTATGATAACGAAACGGATATTTATAACCAAGGACTCCAACGCGACGGAGTGGCGCTGGATTTCATTATCCTTATATAACGGGAAGGGGGTGAAGCAATGAGCATGTATGTCAATACCGATATGAAGATCTGCTTTCACGGATATGATCTGTCGGGTGATATCAGATCGTTTTCGATGGACCTGAAGCGTGAGGAAAAAGAAACACCGGCGTGCGGATATCAGGGGAAACGTCGACTGGCGGGCATGCAGTCGATGGAAGTCAGCGGGAACGGCTACCAGGAATTCGGCACCGGCAATGTTGACGACACGATGTTCAGCAACCTCGGTGTTGATGAGCGGGTGCTGTCGGTGGCGAGGACGGCGGACGATGGCGCGATCGGATATTTTTCAAAAGCGGTGTCCCTGAACTACAAGATCGGGAGCCCGATCAGCGATGTGGCGCCATTCGATTTCGCCGCCTTTTCCCAGGGTGTGAAGACGGTTCGCGGCACGGTCATGGCGACGGGTGCAAAGATAACCAACGGGTCCGGCACGGCGCGCGAATTGGGAGCGGTCAGCGCCGACCAGTATCTCTACGCGGCGCTTCATGTTCTCGCGGCATCGGGGGGCGGGCCACCGCAGATCGATGTTAAAATTCAGAGCGACAGTGTCGAGGAATTTACGAGTCCAGCGGACAGAATAACGTTCACGTCGGCAACCGATGAAACCGCACAGTGGGCAACACCGGTCGCGGGTGCGATCACCGACACCTGGTGGCGTGTAATATGGACCAGAAGCGGCTCGTCACCGAACTTCACGATACAGGCTTTAGTGGGAATACTCTAGGCGGCAGTGGCCGCCTGAGAGGCAGAAGCAAAGAAAATATCATGAAATAAAAACGGAGGAACAGACAATGGCAATTTTCTGGCTGAAAGATCCCTATGTCATCGTCAACAGCGTGGTACTCAGCGCAAAGACGACCGAGGTCGGTATTGATCTGTCGCGTGTCGAGCTGTCGCCGAAGGCGGGCGGCGACGAAGCGCTCAGGCGCATGGCCGGTCACAAGGACTGGGAGCTCGTTCTCAAGTTCGATCAGGATATGGCGGCGGGAAGCGTGGATGCGACGATGTTTGCCGCATACGACGGCGGCACCGGAATCGTCATCGGCGTACGTGCCACAACTGACGATAAGGCAGCGACGAATCCGGAGTACACCGGCACGGGAATCGTGTTCGGCTACAAACCGTTCGGCGAACCGGTCGGCGATGTCGCGATCGCGGAAACGAACATCAAATGCTCGGACGGCACCGGCATGAGCAGATCAACGTCGTGAGCGGCGGTGGCCGCTTGGTAGTCTGAGTGGCTGCGGTACTGTGTCGATCAAGGTGCTGCGCGACTTGATCTGCGCCGGTAAGATCACCGGAGTAAAAAACCACCAGGTCACGAAACAAACGTAAGTTCGCAGAGAAGCGAAGTTGAAGAAAGGGGAAAGGCAAAGTGAGCAAACAGCAGGTTTTCGAAACAACGAAGGATACAATCCTCGCATGCCAGGACATTATCACCGAGGAGGTGACGTGTCCGGAATGGGGTGTCACGGTCACGGTGACCGCGCTTTCCGGCGAGGAGCGATCAGCGCTCATCAAGGCATCGATGGTCAAGGACGGCGAGGTCGGATCGGACGAGCTCTACTGGAACGCGATCATTGCCTGCACGCTCGATACGGAGACGGGAGAACGGCTCTTCACCACCGACGATCTGCCGAAACTCAAAAAGAAGAACGGGGCCGCATTGGAACGTATCGTCGAGAGGGCGTTCAAGCTCTGCGGTATCGGTAAGGCGGCTTCGGAGGGACTGGAAAAAAACTGAGGACCGGGCATCCTGAACGTGCGATGTATTTCCGTATCGCGGAAACCATCGGGATGCCTGTGTGTGAAATGCTCAGGCGGGTGCCGAGCACGGAAATAACCGAGTGGCTGATCTTTTTCAAAATGCAGCAGGAAGAAATGGAGCGTCCGCAGAAACACCATACCATGATGGACGACCTCAAGAGGAACTACCGTGAGCGATGTTGATAAAATGTTTGTTGTCCTGGGGCTGAAGTCAAAAGATTTCGTTCGAGGTCTGGATACGGCGTATGGGAAAACGGCCAGTGCAACGACAAAAGTACAACAGCGGTTCGATGCGCTCAACATGAAGAAGGCAGTGCTCGGTGTGGCGGCATTCGTCACCGCGGTGGGGTATATGTCGACCAAGGTCGTGAATGTCGCATCCGACGCCGAGGAAATCAACA
>Ga0307928_10001884_pt1 | contig 15965 bp, 41 predicted proteins | sample AceLakmetagen232_FD_201815 | JGI IMG/M metagenome (GOLD analysis project Ga0307928, IMG submission 201815) | Saline water microbial communities from Ace Lake, Antarctica - #232 | ecosystem: Environmental > Aquatic > Non-marine Saline and Alkaline > Saline | place: Antarctica: Ace Lake... | reverse complement strand
CAGAACCACATTTGTTACATTTTTTTATTAATTCTATCTTCTTATTCTTTGCTTCTAACATCTTATATACTCTTGAACGACAATGCCATTTAGATTTATTCTTGTAATATTGTTTTAATATTAATTTGTTGAACCTTGCCCTATTGTTTTCTCTATATTTATCATTTGCTTTCTTATGACATTCTCTGGCTTTCTTAGGATTTTTAGATTCCCAATCTCTTGCATTTTTAATATATTTGTCTTTATGTTCCTTATAAAAATTGTGATTTGCACACTTATCTGAACAAAACTTTCTCTTTCCATTTGGAAGTTCTTTGTTACAATTTTTACATTTCATTTTCTCCTCCTGTTACTGTCCAGTTATGGCTACTAGGTTGCCTTAGTAATTTATGCCACTGCCAACTAAGTAAAATTACTTCTATTGCAATTCCACAAACTAACCAGTCAATTAATGTCATTTTAAAAGTTCTCCCAAACCATTCCTACATCTTTAAGTGGATTGGATTTAGTATAAATTCCAGTCGTGCTTAGTCTTGAATGACCAAGCATTTGTTGAACTATTGGTAAGGGAGTATTTTTTACATTAGCTAAATGATTAGCAAATCCGTGCCTTAATGTATGAAAACTTAATTCTTTCTCTAATACTTTCTTACATAACTCTGTAAATCTTCTTTGGAGTGTTCTTCTAAAAATATTTAAAGGCAATAGTTGTATATTTGTTTTATTTAACCATTTTGAAGTTGGAACAATTCTTTCCTTCCCACCTTTTCCATAAACTCTTATAGAATGGTTTTCTAAATTTATTTTATCTTTTGTTAATGGTTTAATCTTATCTAAATATCCTATTACTTCACTTATCCTTAATCCAGAACCAAACCCTAAAGCATAAGCTAATTTGAATCTTTTATCTTTTTCAGCTAATAAAACCTTTCTGAACTCTGCTATTTCAATGAATTTAATTAATTTTTCTGCCATTTTGCTGTTTTTGTGTCATATTCTTTATTATCTTTACTCTTAAATTTATATCTACCTGGCATATTCTTGTTCTTTTGTGTCATTAAAAATCCCACCATAAAGGTTTCCAATATATTACACTTCTCTTAGTATCCTCACACAGATCTATTTTATGTTGCCTCACGACTCCCAGATCCCTTAATTCCTTTACTCTAGGGGTTACTCTGTTAATTGGTATGTTTAATTCTTTGGAAATCTGGTAATTGCTGCAAGACTTTAATCTCTTTATTACTGAATAAACCAATGCTTGTCTTTCACCTAAATTTTCTAATATAAATGCGTAGGCTAACATACTTGTTATTTTAGTCTTGTGTTTCTTTTTTTTCATATTTCCTTTTCCTTTTATCTATTTCCTTTTGTATTTTTTTAGGATCTCCTAACTTTTCAATTGTTTCAATGTTCCTTATTGGTCTTTTGCTTTCTATCATCTTCTTTATTTAAACTCCTCTTAAATGCACTAACAAAACAAGCAAAATTAAACATGGCATCATCCAAAAATGTTATAGCCTCATCTAATATTTCTTCCTTTGATTTTGGTTTGAAAAACTTTTCTTCACTCATCTTAATATACTCCACATTGAAATAAAAATTAAGATTAAACATATAACTAATATTCCAAACCAAAAGTTACTCATTCTTCTACCTCATCTGAAAGATCTCTTATATTCTTTCCCCCTAATTCTTCTAATAAATTTATAACAATCTCATTATTAGGAACATAATGGGGACAATTAACACAGGTGTCTAAATAACATCTGATATACCTTCCTCTATGCTCACACTCAGCATTTGTAGAGCAGTAGGCTTCACCTTTAACATTATCTACTCTTTCATATTCAAGTTCTTCTAAAGTTATTTTTCTCATCTTAATCCACCTCCATCTTCTAAATCTTCTAACCTTCCAATAGGTTTATGATTTCCACTTTCTGTTTCTACACAATTATCTAATTGATCTAAATAATCTTCATATTCTCTTAAAGTCATATATCTTTGACATGAAACTAAAGTTCCATTACAATACTTACATTCTAAGTCTTTTGATTTCAATAAATAATGAATACATTTTTCAGTCATTTTGATTCTCCCAAAGTGCATTATTGTCTTGAAATATCATCCTTTATACTTCAAACTATTTAATTTAATCCAGATGTAAAATATATAACTTATTATTACTATAAATATAATTCCTACTCCAACATATCCAATTAATTTTAAAATAAATTCTAAAACTTCCTTATTATAATATTTAGCAATTTCTCTTATTAGAATATAAATCTGTGCTATTGCAGATAATCCTAATAAGACTTCAAATAAACATTCTAATTTTCTTAAACACGTATGCCAAAAACTTCTTACATTTTTCTTTAACTTCTCTTTAGGCATTAATAAAAACAATATTTCAATTAAAATTACTATTCCAACTATTAAAAATAATATTGGATAAAATCCAATTAAAAAAGGTAATGCTTCTTTAAAATTAATTAGTATAACAACTAATCCCCAAACTAATCCCCCAACTAATCCCCCAACTAATCCCCAAACTAATCCCCCAACTAATCCCCAAACTAATCCCCCAACTAATCCCCAAACTAATCTCCCAACTAATCCCCCAACTAATCTCCCATCTAATCCATAAACTAATCCCACAACTAATCCCCAAACTAATCCCAAAACTAATCCCACAACTACATCTTCTTTTTGTGATTTATTCAATTTATTATATATTTTTGATATTATCATTTTTCTCCTTTGTCTTGAATTATATATTCCATCTGTTTATTAAATTTAGTATATTGATAAAAACATAATCCAAACCAAAAATAAATAATAACAAAAGCTATTAAACTAATTGAATTTTTATTTAAAATATAATCATAAGAAAAATATATACTTGATACTATTAAGATTAAAATATATATTCCCATTGCAAAATCTAATTTCATGTTTGTCATTTGATTATTCAGTCTAAACATTATATAAGTAAACTTAATATAATGTAACTAATACCCCCCAATACTACACCAAATATTAAGGCTTCAGTTATAATCTTTTTATAATCAATTCTTAATTCTTTTGGTATTTGTTTTTCTATTTCCTTCAAAATAGTATTCCCCACATATATAACAATTAAAAAAGTTAAAAATCTATTAAATAAATCTTCTTTTTTAATATATTCTTCACTTACTTGTTCTTTAACTTTATTTATCATATTATTAACCTGCATGAAAAGATGCACATACAACCCCTCTTTTTAATTTACTGTTTGCAATTCCAATCAGTTCTACTTTTATTTTAGTTAAATTATTAGTCCAAGTTCCATATCTATCTTCAAATAAATAAGATTCTTTACTTTTTGAATACTTATTCCAAAACTGCTTCCTTTTTTCATCAAAGAATATATCTTTAAATCCATTATAACTAGATGGATGTATTCTTTTTGCATCTTCTTTATCTTTAGCAATTACTATTGCATCACTAAAAGTATCATAATCACTATTCACATTTTGACTTATTTTAAATATCTTCATTTGTTCTTTAACATCTAAGTTTTTATTTACCATTTTCAATCTCCTTAATTTTATCTTGAATATTATTAGCCCAGGGACTATACGCAAGTCCATTCATTCCTAACAGATTCCATTGGCTTTTTAGTTCCTGAAGCTTATTAGTTTCTTTTAAATGAATCTCTTCACCTGTTTCTTCATTTTTTATTATCATTTAATTTATCTCCTTTTTCTCTAATTCTTTTTGTTAAAACCTTTTCAATTTCAAGATGAGCAACAGCAACTATAACCAAAGCTCTACCTCTTGCCTCATCTCCTTTTGGAAATTGATTATCAAGTTCTTGTTCTATTCTTTTATTTAATTTCATTCTCTACTCCTGAATTCTTCTTTAGATATTTATTCTTCTTACCACAAAAAGAACAGTATTGCATTTCTTTAGTTAGTAAATCTTTTTTACATGAACAACATTTTACTTGATGATTATCTGAAAAACATTCACTAGGTTTTTGTTTTAGTTCTTCTCCTTTAATCCTTGCTTTTAATTCTTCTACTTTATTTTCAATCTCTTTTATACTAACCATAAAATCATCAATAATAATATCTTTTCTAAATTCTTTTTTCCATTCATCAATCAACTCTAAGACATCTTTTAATGTATCTATGACTCTGCATTGTTCTGCATGCATTTCCCACTTACCGTCAATTCTTTCTATCTCTGGTAATTCAGCTTCTAATTCTTTTATTGATTTTAAACTCATTTTCTATTCTCCTTACCATGTCTTTTGTAATGACAATTCTTACAAATTAAAATAAATCCAGTTATTGTTGGAGTTATATGGTGTATTTCTCTTTTACAACCTTTTCCACAATCTAAACAAATACCATTATAATTAATTTTATTTTTTCTAATATATTCTCTTGTATCATTTCTTAGTTTTATTATTTCTGGATGATTTTTATTATATTTTATTTGATATTCATTTCTTTTCTTTTTATTTCTTTGAAAAGATTTTCTAACATTCTTAGCTATATATTCTGGATTATCTTTATTATATTGAATATTATAATTAAGTTTTCTTTTGTTTCCACATATCTTACTACAAGTAATTTGTTTTCCATTAATTGGTTTAAAAATATTATTACAAATAATACAATTTTTTAATTTAAACTTCCATTTTATTGTTTTCATATTAGTTTATTTCCTGCAAGTTCTTGCATCTTCTTCTTGTATTCTTCTTTAGTAAATTGAACATTACAAATACAATATTTCTTTTCTTTTAAATTTCTACAATCAGAACAATTAGAACAATGAGAACAATTAGAACAATAAGAACAAATAGAACAATCAGAACAATCAGAACAATCAGAACAATCAGAACAATAAGAACAATTAGAACAATTAGAACAAATAGAACAATTAGAACAATAAGAACAAATAGAACAATTAGAACAATTAGAACAAATAGAACAATTAGAACAATTAGAACAATTAGAACAAATAGAACAATTAGAACAATTAGAACAATTAGAACAATCATAACAATAAGAACAATTAGAACCATCTACATTTTCTTTAGCATCTAAATCATCACTCCATTTATAATTATCTAAATCTTCTTGACTCATCTTTAATATTTCTTTTTTAGTTTTCATATTAGTTTATTTCCTGCAAGTTCTTGCATCTTCTTCTTGTATTCTTTTTTTGTTAATTGAACATTACAAATACAATAGATTTTATTTTTTAAATTTCTACAATCATAACAATTAGAACAATGAGAACAATTAGAACAATAAGAACAATCAGAACAATCATAACAATTAGAACAATAAGAACAATCAGAACAATTAGAACAATTAGAACAAACAGAACAATCAGAACAATCAGAACAATTAGAACAATTAGAACAAACAGAACAATCAGAACAATTAGAACAATCAGAACAATTAGAACAATTAGAACAAACAGAACAATCAGAACAATTAGAACAATCATAACAATCATAACAATTAGAACAAACAGAACAATGAGAACAATCAAAACAATGAAAACAATCAAAACAATCATAACAATCATAACAATTAGAACAATTAATGTTATCTTTATGTTCTTTATTTAAATCATCACTCCATTTATAAATATCTAAATCTTCTTGACTCATCTTTAATATTTCTTTTTTTGTTTTCATATTAGTTTATTTCCTGCATCTTTTTCAAGATTTGCTTTTAATTTTAATAAAACTCTTTTTACTTCTCTATCAACAGCTATTGCCTGTTCACCTTCAATGTCCATAACTCTTCTATTAATAAATTCTTTAAACTCTAAGATAACTAAATCAGAACCAATTATCTTTGGACTTCCATCTCCAGTATCAACTGCCGATTTATTTATTCTTTCTATGAATGTCATTGTGCTTTCCCTTCAATTCTTGCTTTTAATTCACCAACTAATATGGCTTTATGCCCTTCCCAACTATGATTAGGGATTTCATCAATCAACTTTAAGACATCTTCTTTAACTACATCTATAATCTGTTGCTCTCTTGAATTAATTGCTATTATTGTTTTCATTCTCCACCACTCGCCTTATCCCTATAAAACATTCTGCCCTCATATCTTCTTTCAAATCTCTCAATCCTTATATGTCGTAAACTTATCATTGGTTCTGGGTCTAGCTCTGGATGTTTTGTTTCATAAATATCCTGTTGTTCAAAGGTTCTAAGTCTGTGTTTTTGTTTCATTTTAAACTCCTTTTAAAATTAAATTGAAATGTATAAATGCTCCAATATTTAATTCTATTATCAAATAATGAATTGAATAAAAAATAGGCTAAATTAACTAATAGGAAATATATTATTCCCAAAGCTAAAAGTAATTGAATTATCATATTCTAAATTTCTCCATTTTTATTTTTTCTTGCATTTTAAACTCCTTAACTTCTTTCTTATCTCAAAAAGTTCTCCATAAACTTTTTTTAATTGTTCTGTAATTTCTGTTTTAATAAGAATCTTTAATTCAGTTTTGTTCATAACTTTATCTCTTTTCTTTAGTTCATTATAAACTAAATCATTGATTTCTTTTTCATTGAATATTTGTAGTTTCATTGAATCATCCCAAAAATTCTTCGTATACTATTTCATTATCTTTGTAACAATAACATATATCTTCCATGTAATCAAAATAGAAAGCATCATAATTTCCACAAACATTAATTTGACAATCTGCTTCATCTCTTACAATTTCAGTTCCTACATAAACAATATATCCAAAGAGTGAAGTTTCTATTATCCAAACTATAAGTAATATCCAAAAAGCAATCTTCCATCCATTAACCATTTTTCTTCTCCTGTTTTAATTTTCCTATATTAACACACTTTCCTGAACTTATCTCACATAACTCATATACATCAAATCCCTCTGTTTTCATTGTCTCACTTATTGAACCTAAATTATTCTTATTAATCTCAAAATTTCCAAAGTCATAAGTTGATTTATTTTTTGCTATAAATATTATTTGCATCATTATTATAAGAAGTAATAACAAAATTACTATTCCTATCCAAATATTAATATTCTTTTTCATTTTTAGATCTTATCTTTTCTATTTTTTCAGATATTAAATGTATTGCCTCATACTTTGTTTTTGGTATTGCTATCTTAAATTTCTTTAATGTTGCTATCTGTTTTTCTGTTGGAGGTTTGTTTTCATTTAAAATATTTGTTGCTTTTTCCATTGATTCAATCTGTTCATTTAATGTAGGTAATCCTAGTTTCTTTAATTCACAAGTTAATCTTCTATTAAAATTGTTTTCACCTGCATATTCTCCCCTTAGAAAACTACAGGCCTCAGAAAATAGGTTATCTTCTGTAACTTTAATTTTAGAATCCTTAATCACTTCATTTAATTTAACTATTATTTCTTTTAATCTTATTTTCATATTTTTAATAGGTATCTATCCTTTATAAATGTTTCGTTTAATAAATTCCCATATTCTGAAAAAATTTATTAGGGTTTTTTTCTAAATCAATATCACAGCTTAGAACCGTAATAGTATCTTTATTCTGTTGTTTTACTAATCCTCTTATCTCCATCTCTTTAATTATTACAGCCCTAATGTTCTTTGGAACTAAGAAATGTTTTCCAACCATGCAATAGAAATCTTTTTTAGAGATCTCTCTATTTACTCCTACTTTTTTTCTTAATAAGTTATGTAATGATAAATACAATATTCCTACATTTATATCAGCCATTTTCTTTTGATGAGAGATTTATATTATTAACCCAAGAATCTTTATTGTCTTTAAATATATCTTCACAATCTATACAAAATTTACAAGGATTTTTCATTACTTCTCGGTAGTTGTTTATTCCTTCCTGGAAAGCAAGATAAGTAAATGCAAATATTAATAATAATATGAATAACATAATGAATCCTTTTTTACTTAGAAAGTTTTTCCATATAAACTCTTTTGTTTCTGGGTCTCTAATTGGCTCAACAATTCGCCATCCTAAAAAATCCTTCTTCGCATATATTTTTTCCCCTCTTGGAATTTCATTAACAGAAATTATTTTTGACATATTAACCTATTCCCCTTAATAATTCCTTTGTGGTTTTCATTTTATCCCTTCTCCCCAAAAATTATAACTAAATATACCATTACCTTTAATCTTAATATTCTTAAAACCATTCATCTCAAAATACATCTTTAACATATCAGGAGTCCAGTGAGTTAAATGTCCTGTTCTTAAAGTACCAATCTTATGTCTCCAGAACTTATTAAAATCCATTGGAAATAATCTAAAGGCAATAAAACTAACTGCTACTGTTTCTACATGAAATCTACCACCTGGTTTCAAAACTCTCATAGCTTCTCTGAATATCTTTGATGGATTCTCAAAGTGTTCAATACTATCATCACTTACTACTAAATCAAAATTATTATCTTTAAATGGAATTGGATTTTCATTTAAATCTAAGAGTATATCTGGTTTATATTCTTCCCATTTATCAATACCAATAGCACCCCTTGTTTTTTGATGAGGCATCCCACATCCAATGTCAAGTATTTTTTTCTCCATCTTTAATCTCCTTTATATGGATCTCCATATCTTCTCATTTAAGATTTTCTTATTTCTGCTGCTATTAATTCTACCCCTTTCTAATTCTAAATCATGTCTTATTCTCTCTAATTTAATCCTACATTCAAATTCAAATTGGATTTCCTCCATTTTGTTCTTATTCCTTAGTGTTTCTTCTTTTATTGTCATCCTCTTGTTGCAAAAAATGCTGCTGCTATTAATTCAACTATGATTATTATTCCCATTTGCCATAATGGTAATGCTTCCCAACCTGCCCTTTTACTTACAATATATCCTATTACTGTAGCAATTATTGCACCACCCCCTAATAGCCAGAATCCAGGATTATCTATTATGTCATCTAACTGTGCTTTCTTATTCATTTTTCATTACCTCCTTCTAATTGTTTCTCAATATCTTTAAAGACTTTTATCTGTTGTCTTAATCCCAAGTATTGAACTGTTGTGTTGATTAATGCACCTAGCAAGATTATTGCAACCCACCAGAGATGTTTCCATCCTATTAAACTCATTATCAGACCTAGTGTAATCCCTAGTAAGATTAATTTTGTTCCTAGTAACTGAGACTTTATCTTTTGTTGTGGTTTTAATCCCTCGATTCCTTCTCCCCATCTTTTAAAAAATTGTTTTAGAGTTAATTTCTTTCCTGATTTATCTGTCCAGATTTTCATTTTCCATTAACCTTTTCCAGATCTTTAATCTCTTTATTTAATTCCTTTAATCTTAAAGATATGTTTTTTTCAATTCCATCTAAATATCCTTGCTCTATTCTTGTTCTCCAAGATTTCAATGCCCTAAGTCTTAATGAAGTATTAATTTTCTTTCTTCTCTCTCTTTGTTTCTTTTTTTGATATTCTAATAATTTTTCTTTATTTTTTTCATAATATTCTTTATTGTAGGTCATTTTCTAAATCCCTCCATTGTTTCTCTATTTCCTTAATTCTTCCCATTATTTTCTTTGTCTTTGGACTCATTTGGATTCCCCATTATTATTGTAACCATTTGAAGTGAATCGTAATAAGATTCTCCATAGATTACTTTCCAATTAATGCTAGTTATTTCCTGAATCTTTTTGATTAAATCAAATTGATAATCTCCATCAAATACATTTCCAGTTTCTTTATGGGTTTTTGATTCTCTTAGACAGATTGTTATTGCAAATAATTTTATGTGCTTTAAAGAATCTTTTAATCTAAGAACTTCTGTCTGCTCACTCATCCAAGTCTTACAAAAATCTAAATAAATCATATCTACCTTAGAATTAAATATTCCAAACTTTCCTATGTTTCCAAAGATTAATTCAACATTTTTAGGGCAATTCCCTTCCATCTCCTTTAAAACATCTGCATCATTTTCCCAGACCATTATCTTTTTATCTGGTAATGCTTTGCTAAATAAGAATTGTGGTGATTCTAAGGTTAAAATAGAATTAATATCATATTCTCTAATCTTATCTATGATTAATTGCCTTATTCTATTTTTATTTTTTGTGTTGTAGTTTTTAATCCCCATTAACTTTCTCCAGAGTTTCCAGATACTCATCTATCTTTTTATTTACTTCATAGAATTCCTGCTGATATTTTTTATGTAGTTCTCTTAACTTTTCTCTTGCTTTTTTTATATTTTTTTCTATCTTTGACATTTTTCTAGTTCATTATTAGTAAATTTAAATCCCTTTTCTTCTATTGCTCTAAAATCTTCTTTACATAAGAAATATGGATCTGGGTGATTTGTTATTACTTCTTCAAAAACTAAATCCTTTTCATTACAATAATCTGTTGCTATATTTCTAAAACATTGTTCATCATATTTTTTAAATATTATTGAAGAACAAATTAATAAAACAACAAAAAATATTAAAACAATTATTAACATTATTGAACAAATTTTTATTAAACTATCTTTTAGTTTTTTTTTAGCCATCTTCTTCTTCCTCAAACCAAATTAATATCTTTGTTATAGATCTTAATTCCCAGATTAATCTGGAAAGAACTTCTGGATGGTATATAGAATCATCTTCTGCTAATGTTTTTGTTATCTCTCCTTGTCTTAATTCAAAACTCTTTTTTAGTTTATTTAATTTTTGTTGTAAATCTTTTGAATTTGAATCTACCATCTTTTTTACATTATAATATATTGTAATGTATATATAAATGTTATTATTAATTATTAAGTAGTGAAATTAGAAAGTTCCTGTAACTAATGAAGTTATAAATCCGATTAAATCAAGACAATCAGGAATACCATATTTATTATATGTCCAAATAAACCACATAGTAATAAAAGTATTACCTAAGTTTGCTATTAATAAACTCTTAAAATCTGTGAAGGTTATTTTCATATTACTTGGTTTGTTAGGGATTCCTTTTGCCATTTATTTTATCTCCCTATAACCAATTTATTTTTTTTAATTCGATAGGACATTCTTCTCCTGCTTCTTTTCTTATCCCTAGGGTTTTCTTTTCTATTCTTCTTCTATAACTATCACTATAAGAACCAGTTCCATCACGAACTCCTCGTATTTTATTTCCCATTTTGTTTTACCTCCTATTTGTTTTAATAATCTATCAATGTTCTTTGCCTATCTGCTTTAAGTTTTAATGATTGATTTTCTTTTCTTATTGATTTAATTGTTCTTGATAACCCCTTCACTTCCCTTGAAAGAGTTTTTATTGCACCTATATGAGATTCCATATTCTTTGCAAAGATTAATTGGTTTTGTTGTATTCCATTCATAGTATTTAGAATAAAGTCTGGTGTTACTTTCCAATTATTGTTTTTATGAGAATTGAAATAATTATTAGCCCCTGTAGAATTAGTTAATCCTGAAAAGGATTTAGTCTTGAATAATTCAAACTCATCTTTATTAAAGGAATTATCTATAGCTCCCCACCATTCTCCATTATCGTATAAGTTCAATTTATCACCTTCTTTATTACATTGTATTGCTAAGCTATTCTTTACTAAAGCATAATGTTCTCTTTTAGATTTAAACTCATATTTATTAAGTTTTAATCCTAATTTAGATTCTATTGATTTAATAGTTCTAAGTAACTCATATATAGCTAATTTTCTTGTTTCAAGGGGCGTGGTTGCAATAAAACTGTTTGAATCATAGATTATTATAGATTTGTTGTTTAACCAGGTTTTTTTTCCTTTAATCTTTATTCTTATAGTATTTCCTGTTTTTTTAAAATTAATCTTATTCTTTATTAATATTTCTTCTCTTTTATTCCAATGTTTAGTATTTTCTGGAACTTTAATAATCCATATAAATCCATGTCCTCGGATATTCTTTTTTGTACTACTTAACTTAGGTATGTCTTTGACTATTTCCCATGTTCCAAAACCTTTCTTTCTTATTACTCCTTGATTAATTAGTTTCCGAAGATAATAAGATAAAAGTTGTTTAGAAATATCTAATCTTTTTGTTAAAAGAATTGGTTTTTTACCAGCTCTTATTAGGTCTAGTAAAAGATTTATTTTGAGGTTACTTTTTTTATTTTTCATCATCAAAATAAATCATTCTAACTTATAAATACTTCTTATAACTTGAAAATGGTAAAGAGAACTATTGACTACTACAAAATTACAAAAACAAAAAGATTTATAAACTTTAAATACCTTGTTATTATACAGTAACATAAGATAGTGGCAGACCCAAATCTAAAAAAACTAGGAAAATCTGCCCAACTATCTTAAATTTACCTTTTCTTTTTTTTCTTACCTTTTTTTCTTGGCATTTTTTGTTACCTCCAGAGATTTAATTTAATAGAAAATCAGTCATCTCATATCTTTTTATATTTTCTAATGTGGAAATATCCTTTTCTCTCCTAAACTCTGCTTCCTTTTTCTTTGCTAACTTTTGTGTGCTTCTCTTTATTGTTTTAAGATCTAAATATTTATTTGCTAATATATTCTTTGTTTTTGGTTGCTTTCTTAATTGAGTATAATCAACTACTGTCTTTCCTTTAATCTTTACCTTATAAGTTCCTGGATGTTTTGCTTTAACTACTTCTATCTCTCCATTAGAATGTTGTTTTAAAGCGTTTACAAGCTCTGTGGCAGACTTTTTTGGTTTCTTAGTTAGAATATCATAGTCCTCTGTTTCTTTTTGTAAATATACTGGTAATTGAGTGTTTAAAGCTCTTGCTCCATATATTATTTGCTCTTTCTTTTGAGCTATGTCTAATATTATTTGTCTTGTTTTTATGTCTATCATGTTGCTATATTACCACATGCCCCTGCTAGATTCTGTCCAGAAGCAGTCCATAAGACTAATGCTACTATAATTGTTATAAATAATATTATTATATCTCCTACAGTTAAGTTTCCTTCTTGATATTTTCTGTAAACGAAAAAGCTAACAGTAAAAACAATTATTATAGCTCCTATTAGCATTATTAATCTAAAACCTGTCATTGTAAAAGTTCCACAATTTATTAAATCAGCAGGACTAGCAACAATCCCTTCAACTATAGTTACATTAACATAAGTCCAATTAATATTATTGGTGGTATCATTTATTGAAATGTTTATTAGATAGTTCCTAGCATAATCAAACTCAGAAAGATTAATTAATATTCCAGAACCTTTTGTTAAATTAAATGGGAGTGTCCAATTCATAAAAAAAGAATCTAAAGCAATATCATCTCCTGCATTAAAATCCCACCAAATGCTTAAACTGGAACTATTACTAAATGTAATATTGAACATTGTAGAGTAGTTTCCTATGAAGTATGGAGGGGTTGTATCTATTGCACCCACACCTTCAATCACAGTTACATTAACATAAGTCCAGTTTAAATTACCTAAGGTATCATTTATACTTACATTAATTAGATAATTTCCTGCAACCATTGGAGAAGTATTTAATAACAATCCACTTCCTTTTGTTAAATTAAATGGAGCAGTCCAATTCATAAACCAAGAATCAAAAGCTGTTTCGTCTGTAGCATTTAAATCATTAAATAAACTTTGATTACTTAACATACTTATATTATACCAATTAGTATAATTGTCAGTAAAGTAAGGTGGAATTGTATCTAATTCAAACATAACTGAAGAAGCAGCAACTCCAAGATTACCAGATGAATCGTTACAATAAGCTGTAAAATTATGTGATAAACTTTCAGGAGGAGTATAAGTAATGTTTCTAAAAACATTTGCAGCTAAAAATGTATAACTTATTCTTGTAGTTGTATTTAACATACCCCAACATCTATCAATATCTCCCCCTTGAGCAACAGGATCAGTATTAGAAAGTATTTCAAATTTAGTCCAACTATTATATGAAGTATTTGTTGGAACTATTAAAGCTACTAAAGGTGGTGTGTAATCAATCCCACCTAAAACCACAGTTACATTAACATAAGTCCAGTTGTAGTTACCAGCTGTATCATTAATAGAATTATTTATCAAATAGTTCTGAACAGAAAGAGGAGAAGTATTTTTTAGTATTCCAGTTGTACCATTAATAATAAATGTTGAACTCCAATTAATAGAGAAGTTTCCAAAGGATGTTTCATCTGTAGCATTAATATCTCTGAAGAGAGTTTCATTACTTCTCACTGTAACATTATAAATTGTAGAGTAGTTTCCTATGAAATAAGGAGGTATTGGATTTGAAAAATTCATTATTGAAACATAATCATCAGTTTCTGAACAAGTATAAAGATAATTCCCAGAAACAAAAATTGAAATAACATCTTCAATTGAATAATTTCCAGCTATGTCATGATAAGTTGATAAAGGAACTATTTCAGATTTGTTTGATATATTCATCATTGAAACATAATCGTCATTATCTGAAGAAGTGTATAAATAATCTCCTGAAACAAAGATTGATCGAATACCATCAATTGAATAATCCCCATCATCATCATGATAAGTTGATAAAGGAACTATTTCAGATTTGTTTGATATATTCATTATTGAAACATAATCGTCATTATCTGAAGTAGTATAAAGATAATCTCCTGAAACAAAGATTGATCGAATACCATTAATTGAATAATCCCCATCATCATCATGATAAGTTGATAAAGGAACTATTTCTGATTTGTTTGATATATTCATTATTGAAACATAATCTTCTGCATAAGAAGAAGTATATAAATAATCTCCTGAAACAAAGATTGAAAAGATACCATTAACTGAATAATTTCCAGCACCATCATGATAAGTTGATAAAGGAACTATTTCTGATTTGTTTGATATATTCATTATTGAAACATAATCTTCTGCATAAGAAGAAGTATATAAATAATCTCCTGAAACAAAAAATGAACGAACATCGTTAGTTGAATAATTTCCAGCCATGTCATGATAAGTTGATACAGGAACTATTTCAGATTTGTTTGATATATTCATTATTGAAACATAATCGTCTACATAAGAAGAAGTATATAAATAATCTCCTGAAACAAAGATTAAAAAAACAGATTCAATTGAATAATTTCCAGCTATGTCATGATAAGTTGATACAGGAATTATGTTGGTTTTATCAGTAATATTCATTATTGAAACATAATCGTCAACAGTTGAAGAAGTATAAAGATAATCTCCAGAAACAAAAATTGATTGAATACCATCAATTGAATAATTTCCAGCATCATCATGATAAGTTGATAAGGTAACAACCTCATAACTAGCCCATTCTGAAATATCAAATCCCTTTAATGTTGGAATCCATTCAACCTCTTTTTCATTCATAGTATTTACAAACATTCCAATCTTAAGATTCTTATTTGGAAGTTCGTTTAAAGAATTAAATCTTATCCAATTAACAACCAAATTATAATCACAAACTTCTTTTTCAAATTCATCAACATAACATTCATAAACTAATTCTTCTACCCCATACTTAAACCAATAATCTTTATTCTTTTTTTTAAAACCTTTATCAATTTCATAAAAATTAACTAAATCAAATAAATTATTTATAGAATCATCTAAATCAAATAAATAAAACTCTGCTACTTTAACATCCTCTCCTTCTTCAACTAGATATTTTTGAGGTGAAATTAATCCTAGATCAATTAAAACCTTATTTTTATCTTTTATTTTTAAATTCTTTTGATTATTATCATAAATCTTTGTAATCCCACCCTTCTCAACTGTTGTTATGTGATTATTCTCATTATTATCAAACCAAGTTAAGGGATTATACCAAACAGCAGTAACAAACCCTACACTAATAATTAAAAAAACAAATGCTATTAAAAAAATTGCATTAAATTTTTTTTTCATTTTTAATTATCTACAACCCCCCAATTAAATTAGCTTCAACTTTTATCAGTTCAGTTCCTACAATATTTGTAGTTCCAACCTTAAGAAAATCTCCTACA
>Ga0307928_10001883_pt1 | contig 15968 bp, 19 predicted proteins | sample AceLakmetagen232_FD_201815 | JGI IMG/M metagenome (GOLD analysis project Ga0307928, IMG submission 201815) | Saline water microbial communities from Ace Lake, Antarctica - #232 | ecosystem: Environmental > Aquatic > Non-marine Saline and Alkaline > Saline | place: Antarctica: Ace Lake... | reverse complement strand
AAGTGATAGGTGTTCAATGTTACGGACTTAATGATGATGATACTTTACTTAATTTGATGAAAATAAAAGCAAGAAATCAGATGTTACAAACAGGCGACGAAGCACCCTTGCTTATTGGTTTGAATTATGAGAAAGTGTTAAGAACTTTATCTTGTGTTTCTGGAAACTTTGCATATTCTTGTTTTGGTTTTGATGTTTTATCTTGCAGACAAATGAATATGGAAAATATGCCAACAGACGTAATAAGAAAAATGTTAAGCAAGGAAATAGAAGAAATTATGAGATATGATAGAGTTCTTGGTGGTTTTAATCATTCAGCAGAGCAGGAATTTTGGGATGGTATTAATGTAACAAGAACATTTTTAGAAAATGTAGATGTTACACAAGGATTAAGTCCATATCAAGCAATACAATGGGCTAACCATAGAGAGCAACAGAAAGATTTTGATTTGCTTAATGAATATATTTTAGAAACTGCTTATGATGAAAATGCCCTTTTGAATTTTATTAATAATGATAAGGAGAAATGGGCAGTATTCTATAAAACTAAAATAATCCCTATTATTAAAAATGGCACAAAGTAATTTAGCAGATGCAAAGAATGCAAAAAACGATGAGTTCTATACACAATACCATGATATTGAAAAAGAAATAAATGCTTATCTTGAATATAATCCAGATGTCTTTAAAGATAAGACGATACTCTTGCCTTGCGATGACCCAGAGTGGAGCAATTTTACAAAATATTTTGCACAGAATTTTAAAAAACTTAAATTGAAAAAATTAATTTCTACGAGTTATGCTGTTGAGAGTAAAACATATAAGAGCGGATACCAGACAACACTTTTTGAGAAAAAAAATCCAAATTTTGATAAAAAGAAAACAAGAATAAAGGGAAAAATTTTTACTCTTACAAAAGACAAAACAGGAGATAACAGAATAGATATAGATGATTTAGATTGGCAATATATGGAAGGGGATGGAGATTTCAGAAGCACGGAAGTAAAAAAATTAAGAGAGGAAGCAAATATAATTATTACAAATCCCCCATTTAGTTTATTTAGAGAGTTTTTAGCTTGGATATTAGAAACAAATAAAAAATTTATAATTATAGGGAACTTAAATACGGTTGCAAATAAAGAAATCTTTCCTTTAATTAAAGACAATATTTTATGGTTTGGTGCTACGTGCTTTAATGGCGGAGCAACCTATTTTATTGCTCCAAAAGAATTATATGATTCACAAAAAATGTCTAATGAAAAAAATGCATATATAAAAGAGGGTAAATTTTATTGGAGAGTAAATGGTGTAAGATGGTATACAAATATTGACCATGGAGTTAGACACCGTCCCCTGCAATTAATGTCTGAAAAAGATAATCTTAAATTTAATACTGCCCTATTAAATAATTTAAAAAATAAGTATGAGGTAGATTATTATCCAAAATATGCTAATTATGATGCGATTGATATTCCAATGGTGAGTGCGATTCCAAAGGATTATAATGGAGAAATGGGTGTGCCAGTATCATTTATGGATAAATATTGTCCAGAACAATTTGAAATAATTGGAATTGGAATTGGGGCATTAGGAAAAAAATTGGGAATTATTCCTATACCAAAAGAAATAGATAAGTCGCTTCCAGGTCATTCTTCTGTGTGGAGATTTTATATTATGGTTGGCGAGAAAGCTGTTGTTCCATACTCAAGAATTATAATCAAACACAAAAGAATAAAAAGTAAAAAAATAATAGAAATAACATGAAAACAATACTAAAAAAATATACTATAAAAGAAATTTGTGAAGGATTTATTTATAATGAATTAGAGGGAAAAGGACTTTTCGGGTTAAATGGGAAATTAACTATTCAACCAGAATATCAGAGAGCTTATATTTATGCTGATGGTAAGAAAGATGTTGCTGTGATTAAATCAACATTGAAAGGCTACCCGCTTGGACTTATCTATTTTATTAAGGTTGGAAAAGATAAATTTGAAGTTTTAGATGGACAACAAAGAATTACTAGTGTTGGGAGATATGTAACAGGCAAGTTTGGAATTTTAGATGAAAAAGGAAAGCCACAATATTTTGGAAGTAGCCTTGCAAAAGATAAAGAATCTATAATTATGGATACAAAATTATTAATTTATGAGTGTGAGGGAACTGAAAGTGAAATTAAAGAATGGTTTGAAACAATCAATATTGCAGGTGTGTCATTGACAGAACAAGAAAAACTAAATGCAATATATTCTGGACAATTTGTAACTCTTGCAAAAGCAGAGTTTAGCAATTCTCAAAACTCAAATGTTCGAAAATGGGGGGCATACATTAAAGGGATTGTAAACAGACAAGATTTTTTAGCAAGAGCACTTGACTGGGTAAGTCGTGGAAAAGTTGGGGAATATATGAGTAAACATAGACAAGATAATAATATAAATGAATTAAAAACATACTTTAATAGCGTAATTGATTGGGTTTCTAAAACCTTTATTGATGTAGAAAGTGAAATGAAGGGTTTAGAGTGGGGACGCCTCTATGAAGAATATCACAACAAAGGTTATAATCCCAAAAAAATATCAGATACCGTTCACAAGTTATATGCAGACCCTTATGTTCAAAATCGTAAAGGAGTATTTGAATATATTTTGGGTGAAGAAAAAGATACGAAACTTCTTAATGTGCGAGTTTTTGATGAAGCAACAAAAAAATCTGTTTATACAAAACAAACAGATGATGCTAAAAAGAATGGAAAATCAAATTGTTCTCTTTGTTTTATCGGACATGATGCAAATAAAAATAAAATCTGGAAAATAGATGAGATGGATGCTGACCATGTAAGTGCTTGGAGTAAAGGTGGGGTGACAGACATTAAAAATTGTGAAATGCTTTGTAAAACACATAATAGGGCAAAAGGAAATAGATAATAGAATTAAATCAGGAAAGTAATAACTCCCTTCATGCGACATTAAATTTATCTCCCGATTTTGCGACACTCCCATTATCAGGCAGTACAAAGAAAGAGCAAAAGGAAATTAATAAAAGAATTGAGAGGTTGAGGAGATTATGATAAGAACATTTATAAATAGTGAGTGTGTGGAATAGTTATGGTATTTCAAGAGGTGATTTGTAAAGAATGTGGAGAGGAGATTAATGTTGATTTAGATAATCACACATTGATTGGTACTTACAAGGGTGATCATGTTATAGACGAGAGTTATTTCCATTTTTATTGTTTTGTAAAATGGTACAATAGGAAAGTATCAGAGAAAGCAAAAAATTCTGTTAAAACAATGCAAGATAAAATACAAGGCCTTATGAATAATCCAAAAATTGCAGGTTTGTTGAGCATGGTTGGTGGAGTTGATAAATTAAAAGGCATGTTAAATACAAATTTGGATCAGGATGCAGGTGGATTGGATATTAATGAAATGATGGAAAGTTTTATGCCAAAAGAAACCGAATTGAAAGAGAGTATTAAAAAAGTTAATGATGATGATGGAAAAAAAAGAAAACCAAGAGCAAAGCCCAAACCCACAAAGAAAAAAGTGCAGTAAATGTGGATCTGCCTTTGTTTATGTTAGAATAAAAGAGGGATCTGTTGTTTGTCGTAGTTGTGGCAATATAGATTTATTGGTGAAAGATTAGTATGGTTGAGTTAGGTGATGCAAATATTTTTTCAGGTACTGATATGAGTGCAATTGGATTTGGCCTTTTAATTTTTGTAATATCAATTGTAATTGTTGGTATGATTGGATTTGGAATTTATGTTTATTTATCAAGGAAACAACTCAAATACACAATTCCTTTATACAAGATGATTGGTTCAAAGCCAATTAAGATTGGTACATATAAGGCAAAAGATTTTAAGATTGGTTTTGCAGGTGATAAACTTTGGTATTGCCCACAGGCCAAAAAATACATTATTCCTGCAAATATCCAAACAGCACCAAATGAATACCCACATTTTGAAAGAGATGATGGAGAGTGGATCAATTTTGGATTGGGTGATATTGATGAGGAGATGAAAAAGGCAGGGGTTAAGTACATCCATCAAGATATGAGATCAAACAGAATTGCCATCAGTAATTTATTAGAGCAGAGATTTAAAGGAAAGCAAAGTTTTTGGGATAAATATGGAAATATGGTTGCCCAAGCCATCTTTTACATGATTGTTTGCATCTGTATGGTTGTAATTTTTTACCAATGGAGTATAATTGTGGATAAAACTGCCTTACTTTTGGATAATATTGTTGGTTATGAGCAACTGAAATGTGCAAATCAAACAAGAGGGGTTGTACCTGCATCAATTTTATTATTATTAAGGAGAAAGAAATAAATGGATAGTTTTATATTTTTTAGAGCATTGGGAGTTGTAACCCTTGCCTTATCTTTATTGGGAGGAGTTTTATATTGGGTTTATGTTACAATCCAAAAAACAGTACCAAATTTAAGATATGTGATAAAGTATAAGGTTTTGAGGAGAAAGCACAATGAGGAGGATGTGAGGATGCTTATGGAGGACATCACAAACAATGTGAGTGGTGATGATATGTACAGAACAATAGTTTTGAGCAATAAGGCATCACCTGAAAAGGCAGATGAATTACTTTATGTTTTTAAGGAATTAAAAAAGAAAATGAAAGGAGGTATTAAAAATGAGTGATCTTGATAAATTAATGAAAAAGTTAAAGGATGATAAGGAAACTCCACAGGAAACAGAGGGGTTAAAACCTGCACCTGTTGAGAAAGTTGTTGCACCTGTTGAGGAAAGTGAGGAGGCAATTGAGGATGAATTGGATGAGGATCTTGTTGAGGATGAGGTTGTTACTACTACAACACAGAAAGTAGAAACAGCACCAAAAGAGGATGATTTACCTGTAAATGCACCTGCCCAAGATAGTAATGCAGTTGAGCATGAGGTTGCAATCTTGCAGAATAATGGAGTTTTTAGGAGAGAGTTATTATTGGCCTTAAAGGAATTGGTTGATGTACAAAAAGTAAATGCACAAGTAATGATTGATATTAAAAAAGCAGTTACATGAGATAAAAATGCCAAATAAGGACAGTAAGGAATTTGCAGAGAGAAAAGCAATAGTTAAGTTGCAACACAAGGCAGATACAGAAAGGCATGAGTTTAAAATGGCAGAATTAGAATACCAAAGAAAATCTGATGCAATAAGGCATGATAAAGATATGGAAAGGCAAAAGATCAAGAGTGCAGAGATTAGAAAAGCACAGATGAGGAGGCAAGATGATTATAGGGGTTAAACATGGATGAGAAAGAAAAACAAAGATTATTTTTAATTGGTTTAATTGTTGCCCTATTGGTTTTCTTTACTTTTGTATTTTGGTTTGGAAACTTCTTAACAACTGAAAGTGCAGATTGTATGAAAAGCCCAATCACATATTATGAGGAAAAATCAGATCAATTGTGTTATTGTAATGATGGAAATGGATGGAATAATCCAAGAAATAATAACCCTTTGATAGTGATGCCATAACTATTTAAAGAAATAGTGTGTGTTAATATTAACCTTATGCAAAATCAAGGCAAGGGGAGGTTTATCCTCCCTGTTAAACTTCAATTAAATTAAAGGAGGTATAAAAATATGGAAACAAAAGAAATTTTAAATAAAAAAGTCGGAAACACAGAACAGCCAAGATCCACAGTAAGCCCTGCAAAAGTAAAAATTGCAAGTGTTGTGATCAAGGAGAAAAATAAAGATGGAGTTGCAATGAAAACACCACTTTTACAATTCTTTGTAAAGCACCCTGAAAAAGAGGAGTTAATTGTTTTAAGTAAAGTTAAGTTTATTGATGGAGATAAAGCAATTGCACAAGGATTTTGGGTACAAACTGATGAGGATGGCAACTTTTACAAAGGATCTGCAATTGATCGTGTCTTAACAGTTTTAGGATGCAAAACAATTGAGGAAACTTATGGAAAAGAGATTGATACTGTTACAGAAAGTAAGGATAGCCCTTATTTATGTTTGAAAGCATATTAATTGTATCCAAGAGTATAAATACTTTATTTATTTGTTATTTTTAACATAATCCCACTTCGGTGATGATTAAGGTGAAAAAACAAGGGTGATGATACACTCCTCCCTATAATGCGAGGCACAGACACATCACCCTGTTTTTAGTTTTTAGAAATCTTTTACAACTTCTATAAAAAGAGGTGATTAGAATTTAAGAAAATATGATTTTATAAATCTTTTATTGTGGCCATCTGATCCTTTATTTTGGATAATGATCTTTTTTCTGATGTATGCAAATAAACCTCTGTTATTGTTGGTGATGAGTGGCCAAGATAATGTTGTATTGTCCTGATGTTGTGGCCTTTATCCTCCAATTCTGTTGCCCTTGCATGTCTTAATTCATGTGGCCTTATCTCCAAACCAATTGCCTTATAAGATAATGCTTTAATCATTTTCCAAATATTCCATCCATCCATTGCTTTTCCTGTTTTTCTCATAAAGATAATGTTTGGAGTGTTGTTTAATGTGATTATTAGATCCTCCAAATGATCAGGTTTAATTTTCTTTGCCTCCATATAAAAATCTGCAAAGGATTTAATCACATGTGCAGGGATCAAAACCATCCTGTCTTTATTCCCTTTTGCCAATTCAATCTTTAACTCACATGCTTGTGTGGGATCATTAAACCACTCACTCCATCCAAAAGAGTTAATCTTAATCTTGCAAACCTCTGATCTCCTTAATGCACCATAATAAATAAAATCAAACATAAACCCAACAATCTTACTCTTTTTGTATGCCTCATCTCTTATGGCCTGTATCTGATCCACAGAGAGTTGCCTCACAATCTTTTTCTTAATCTTGCCTGTTGGTTTGGGTGGCAGTTTAAATGCATCCTCCATGCCCAAAAACTCTAATAAGGATTTAATGAAAGCCCTTGATACAGAGTTATTTACTTTGGGAGTTGCAAAGAAATCATCCATGCCTTGTTGTGTAAAGGGATGCTTTTCAAACCTCTTATAATATAGGCCATATAAATATGTGGTACTCTCTGATAACTTCTTTCCTTTTAACCACTCCATGTATTGATTAGTTTCCATTTTGATTTTTGATTTGATGCAAAAGTGTTTGGGAAAATTTCTTTAAGCCCTCACTTTAATATAGTATTATAGTTATTCAGATAAATCTGTAATAATATTATCATTTACCCTCTTAACATTAATTACATTGGGAAATTTGTATGTGATATCTTATGGATTGTGCGAACTAATCCTTACATCCTTTTATTCTTTTCCAATGCTCAATTGCATGATCCCTCCTTGATATTAATTGCAAATTTCCGATAACATTATTATGCTTATCACCATCCTTGTGATGCACAATAAAACCAACAGGGATCTCTGTTACATTATGGTGTTGCATCCACACAAGTTTATGTAAAACTATTGATTGCTTTCTCCCATTGCTTTTCCTTTTATATGGGTTGTTTGTATAAATATACTCTGCCATCTTAACCAACTACAAATGCACCCTCCTCCTTTACCTTATTTTGTTTCAATTTCTTATCCCAATAATAACCAACAAGGGATGTATCTTTATTCTCTGCCTTTAACTTTCTCCTTAATGCACTTTGCATTGTTACAGGTTGTATGCCATGTGCATGAGAAAAGCCATCAAGAAATGTACTATTCTTTATCTTACCATCACACAACATCTTGTATGCAATATCTTTTGGATCTGCATCTTTCTCACCATCATCCTCACCAATTCCCATCTCCTCCTTTGCAACAGCATTTCTTTTACTGTCCTTAACTTTCTGATACATTAACTCTGCACTCTCTCTCAATTTGGGGTATCTTAACAATCCTCTAAATGTTGTAAGTTTTGTGTAGTGTGGTTTAGTGATCCCTTTTTTCATCCAATCTCTCTCAATCTTTTCATTGGTTGCTTGATCCCATTTATCCTTAATATAAATAGTTTGATTTGGAGTTTGAATAACACACAGGCCTCTCCTCACCACAGTAATCCTTATCTTACAAAGGTTTTTGATTTGACTATCAAGTGTTTGGAATTGAGGCACACATGCAATAAATAAGTTTGTATGATCCCTATTCATATTAATCATCTTAATAATATCCTTTTGCTCATCATTATAAAAATCTCTGTTAAAAGTAACATTGATCATCTCATCTGCAATCCCAACTGCCCTCCACTTATGCCAAAACCTTTTTGTTTCTTTCTTTGTATAAATCAATGAGTGATCCCAATGAAATTTGTAATCTTTTGATCCCATCTTTTTAAACTCCCTTGCAACTCTCCTTGCAAGATGTACAGCCAATGTTGATTTTCCCAAACCTCTGTTACCCTCAATCACAATAAAACAATCAAATTTGTTATTCAGAATTGCAACAATCATGCTCACCATCTTTGGCATTGTCCATCTTATTACTCTTGCCATTTATCCTCCCTCCACAATGCCATCCATTATCTTATCCAAATCAATCTCCTCTGATGCCCTGAATATTAAATTTGCATTGTTTAATGGGGTATTTATTTTATCCTTAATATCTTGCAGGATCTCCAATATCTTTGCAAATAATTTCTCCTCAATATCAAAGAGTTGTGCATGAGATATTTTATCCTCTGATGTTTTGAAAACCTTAACCATAAACTCATCTACTGTTGCCAATCTCCCTTGAAATGCTTTAATCTTTCCTTGATCTGCACTCTTTAAAGCAAACCCAACATTACCCAATAATTGTTTTAATGTGGAGTGAAATCTTTGCAAGGCCTCCACTCTCCTCCTCTTTATTGTATTATCATCATATTGTATATCCTCACCCATATCCTCTGTACCAAATTGAGAAATTGTATCAAAGCGATCCAAAAAGATTAATTGTTTTAATATTTTAATTTTAGTGTAACCATCTGCCACATTCCAATTGTCAGTACCCAAATCAATATCACCATCTCCTTTTGAAAACACCATAATAAATAGTGTGTGTGTAATTATTTAAATGTATTGCTTATCCAAATATTTATATACTTATTATGCATCAGTTATACATGGCAAAATTAGGGGTACAATTAGCAGATGCACAAGCAGAGCAACATCAAGGGAGAGCAACAAGAAAGGACAGAGTATCAAGACAACAGGCCATTGCAAAGTTTGAGAATTTAAAGGCACAAGCAAAGAAAATCAGAGATGAGAAATTTGTTGATCGTGTTGAAAAGGAAACATACACAGAAAAGATCCCAAAGAAATATAATATTAATAATTATACAAGAAACAAATGGTATAATAAGCCAAGTTATGTAAGAGATAGGTATTTGCAAAATGCATCAAGGAATAATTACAGGGGTGATTGGGCAATGGATACATTAACAAAGACAAGAGATAAGGTGATCCCTTTTACTTTGGAGGATGTTGAGGGTACATCAGATAATTCTTACAAGGATATTTATGATACACTTTCTCCTGATTTAAAAAAATTCTTTGATACTCCTGATGTTGTATTGAAAAACAAAGCAACAAGGATCTCCACAACAAAAGAAACAGTTGCAAACAAATTAATTGATACTGATAGGAGAATTGCAGAGGTAAGAGCAAAGTATCAAGAAAAGATCAGAAAGAGAGAGGAAAGTTGGAGTAATAAATCATCAAGTTACAGGAATAAAGAGAATAGTAAGGGTGAGAGATACAGGAGGCAAAACCACAAGGACAGGATTAATGATTATGAGGATGATATGAATGAGAAAATTGCAGAGTTGCAGGGTTTTAAGAAAGGATTGGGTAAGGCATCAGGAGGATTAAGCCAAAACCAAGATCTTAATTATGCAGATATTGAAAAATATGCATGGGATGTTGGGAATTATGAGGAAAGAAAAGAGAGAAACAGAAATGACAACAGAAATAATTTTTATGATCAAGCAAGGAGTGGTGAGTTGGATGAGCAGTTTAAAAAGTTGGGATTAGATAAAAACAAACCAAATTATTATCATTACAAGAGTGGAGTTAAAGATTATAATAAAAATGTTACAATCCAACAAAACCTGATCAGAAAGGGTGAGAGGATTGGATTTGATAAGTTAAGTAAAGCAGAGCAGATTAAAGTAAATCCTGATCTTGCACAATGGCAATGGGAAAACAAAGGAGAAAAGTTATTGTTTAAAGGAAATGAGGCCATTGGGGTTGAGAGTAGTGCATTACAACAATCCATATCAATTCCAAATTATCAAAAGGTAATATCTCCTGAATATTTAAAACAACAACATTATAAGAAATTTGCAAGACAGCCAACATTTAATGAGTTAATTAAGAAACAGAGCATTGCACCTGTAAATCCTTTTGGAAACTTTAAGAAAGATCCAAATGCAATTGATCTTAACATAAAAACATTAACAGCAGGGAAAGAGTTGCCTTATGATTATGGCCATCAGGGTACATCACAAGTTGATGCAATGGGTAATTTTGTAACTCCAACAGCATTTATGGATAAAACAGAGTACAATAAGATAAAAAATACTCCAAGCACACCAATCAAAGATGTAATTGGTGGAGTTGTTGCAGGTTATGGATATGTTAATGATAGGATACATTGGGATTTTTCTGTTGGAGGATCACCATCAATGCCAAAACTACAAATTATTAAGTTTGGTAAGGGAGATACAAAAGCAGAGGACATTATGAAAGGTGGTACAAGATACCTTGATGATGTAAATAAGAATATTGATATTAAAAATGCAGGACAGGGAAACATTGATGCCCTTGATCTAAACCTTGAAACAAAATACTCTGCACAATATCAAAATGAATTTGAGAGAGAGTATGGAATTGCATTAATTGATGGAGAAACAGATTTTGATACAGCATCAGAAACTTTTGCCAATAGCACACAGGCACAAGGAGTACAAACAAGATACCAAACAGAATATAACAAAGAGTATGAGAAACTGTTGGGAGTTGGTACAGGGATTAAAGAGGGTGCATTTTGGTTAAAGAAAGTACCTTATGGAGTTGCAGGGTTTGGAGTTGATACAGCAAAATTGGTTACAAAGGCAGTTGAAACACCTTTAAATTTAGCAACAACAGGAGTTGCAGTTTATACAGGAGTTGGAGTATTAAAGGCAATCCCTCCTGTTGCAATGAATACAGCCCTTTTTGGATTGGGTACTTATGGTACAGTTAAATTTCTTGATCCATCAAGCACATCAAGAGAGGCAGGTGCAGGTTTGGTTACAGCAGGGTTAAGTTTTGGTACATTGGGGTATGCAGGAGTTAGGCATCTTAAAGCACCAAATGTTAAAGTTATTAAGATCAAAGCACCAAAGATGAATTTGAAAGTTGCAGGTAATATAAAGTTGGGGAGAGATTACAGCATTGTTAAGGATGGAGTAACAGGTGCAAATAAGATTGTGTATAAAGCACAGAAATTATCACAGATTGGGAGAGCAGGATCAAGAACACAGGTAACAACAAATTGGAGAACATATATTAATAAGTTTAATAAACAGGTTGGGATTAGTGCAAGAGCAAAACCAATTTACAGAGGAGTACCAACACAACAATTGGGTTACACAAGAGATTATGGATTTTTTAGATCCACAACAAAGAGTGGTTATGATCAAGCAACAAAACTCTTAACAAAATATGGATGGACAGATGCACAGGCAAAATCTACATTAAGATACACAGCACCAAGAGTTTATGAGCAATATTTAAACAAGGGAGTTATTAATGTTAATACACAGGGTGGAAAGGCAACAGCATATTTTGAGCATTTAACAAAGAGGCCTGTAATTAGTGTTGATAAGGGTTTGGGAATTAAAACAAGAGGTGGTGCAGATTTTAAGACAATAACAAAATCCACAAGGCAATTGGTTAAAGACATCCAAACAAAGCAAATTTATGCCAAATATTCAAACCAACAAGCAACAGGGTTTGTTAATAAGAAAGGAAACTTTAAGGATTGGAAAAGTTATGAATGGACATCAGGTAAGACATTTTCAAAGGCATCAAAAACACAGAAAGGATTTGAGTATTTAGGGAAACAAAATGGCATTGAGGCATGGGATAGTAAGACATTGTTTAAAGATATGATTGGAGTATCAAAGGATAATGCATTTAGTTTAAAGATCACAAATGCAAGAGGAAAAGCACCTTATAAGATTGATATTAATCTTGATCCAACAAAGGCCAAACCACAAATATCAAACCAAAGATTGTATCAAAAGATTATTGATTTGGATAAAGGTAAAAATGTTTGGGTTAAACCAACAAATATAAAGAAAACTCCTTTTAGTACAACTTTTGGTAAAACAGATAAGGTTGATGATGTTGCAAGAGTAATATACAAACAGCCAAAATCATCCAATGTTGTTAAAGAGATAATGGCCAAGATTGATAAGGTTGATGATTTTTCAGGTACAGCATCACAGAGCAAATATTATGGCAAGAGTGGAGGATTTAATTTTGGTGATGAGAATTATGGTGCATTGATGCATGATCAATTAACATTACAAGCAACTCCACACTTAACACAGCAACAGGTACTGCAAAACCAACACTTATTAAAAACCATTAGTGATCCACAATTAAAAGTTGGGGTTATGAATAAACTTGCTTTTAAGAATGATTTTAAAGTTTTAAACCTGATTAAGATGGATACCTTAACAGCAACAGTTGGATTGAAAAGTTTAATGAAAAATGATTTGATGTTAAAGAATAATGTTAAGTTGGATGTATTGTTAAAGAATAATTTAAAGTATGATCAATTAACACAGGTAAAAACAGTAACAGCAATTAAGACAGCACCTTTATTGAAAACACAACTTAAAGGGATGTTGGATTTTGATGTTGGAGTACCCTCATTGGCAGATCCTGTATTTAAACAGCCAAAGATACCAAAGATTGATTATACTCCATTGCCAAAACCTTTTGTATCGCCTTATTTGAAAGACAGCATCAATAAGAAAAGAAAGGGTAAAGGAAAGAATAGGATTGGAGAGTTGTCATATATGCCTGATTTTACATCAAGATCATTGGGATTGAAAGCAGAAACAGTTACACAGAAACAAGCACAAAAGAAATTAAAGAAATTACTTACAGGATTAGAAATAAGGAGAGGAGTAAAAGTAAAAAGATGATACATCCCAAACTATTTAAACATGTAATTCTTAATTTGGATACAATGGATACAAAGATGGTGATGTAATGGCAGTTAAATTAAGCCAAAGTGATATTAATGATTTAAAAAAGCAAGGTTATTCTGATCAAGACATTGCAAAAGCAGTTGGTGAGATTGAAAGAGAGGAATTAACAGGTAGTACAAGTGATGCACAGCCAAACAGAGCAGGATCACAAACATCTGCATTTTCTACTCCAAAGATGGATGATATTGCAAGATACCAATTGGAGTTAAATGATTTATTAGAACAAACAGAGCATATTTTGAAAGGTGATATTGTTGTTTGGGTTAATGGTGCAAAGGATTGGAATGAAAACCCTGCACCTGAATTAAATCCATTGAATAGTGAGGGGATAAGAAAAATTATGTTGGATTTACAGAATTATATTAACAGGCATATTATTTTGGGAGATTATGAGGATGAGGATATTAACAGAATTATGAAAGATTATGGGAAAAAGGTTGCAGATTTAATATTTATGAAATATGAGGAGATGGGAATGGACAATGAAAACAAAAGGCAAGAGTATGCAAGTATTGTAATGAATGTTGTTAATTTAGTTTATGGATCTTATTCAAGAGCAAAGGATGGAGGAGAAAGGAGATCATTGAGAGAGATGATTAATATTCAAGGAAATTACCAACAACAAGCAATGGGTGGTGGGCAACAGATGATCAATGGACAGCCACAGAAATCAAGAGGGATTTTAAATCCAATGAGGTATGTTGGAGGTAAGTATGCATAAAAAATATCTTTCTTTTGTTTTTTTATTCTTTTTCCTATTTGCAATTGCCTTTGTTAGTTCTGACAAACCAATTACATCAATTGATACAACAGATGCAGGTTTAATTATTGAAACAACATCACCATCTTATATCAGGACAGGAGAGGATCATGAGTTTGAAAGCCATGTTTTTAATCTTTCTAATGGTTACCCAATAACATCAGGCATTGATTGTTATTTTCATTTATATCATAAAGATGGAAACCATGAGGCAGAGGGTTATGATGATACTCCCTCACACATTTTTGATTATGCTTATACTTTTACAGGAGGAAATTTTACATCAAGAGGAGAATATCAATTAAAGATACAATGTAATGATAGTGAGATTGGAGGAGGAGAGGAGATATTTTTTTGGGTTAATGATTATGGTGAGAAATTAACAGAGGCCAATGCATCAATGTTTAATTATTCAATGATGTTTTTAATGATCTTATTTGTTTTAACATTGGTTGGTTTATTTATGGTTGAGCATTATATTGGTAAGTTTGCATTATATTGGATAGCACATGTTTTATTTATTGTTGGCACATTTAGTGTTTGGCAATTTAATCAAGGTTATGGATTGGCCTTTTTCGGTTTGGCAGGGATTTGGAAAATATTATTTTTTGTAAGTACAATTACAGTTTTCCCAATGGTTATAATCTCAATGGCATGGATATTTTACATCCACACATTTAATGAGCATTTTGAGAAAGTAATAAAGAATGGTGGAAACACAGAGGAGGCATTTAGAATTGCCAATAATAAATCAGGAGGTTGGAGAAATGGCCAATAAATCAAGAGTACCAATGCAGGTTGATCCTGGTTTTGAGGTAAGGATAAAGAATTTGCAAAAGGCCATTATGATTAAGCAAGGAAAGAATTTAAGTTTAAGAGAGATAACAGGAAAGGTTGCAAGGATGCCAAACTTTGATGATATTGAAAAGGATATATTAAAGGCAAGTAATGTTGATTTAAAATTAAATCTTGATAGGAGGAGAAAATGAATTTAAGGCCATTAGTACCAAAGAATAAAAGGGGAGGGTTTAGTGATCTGTTTATCTTTATGATATTTGCCTTTGTAATTGTTTTAATCTCTGTTATTTGGGTTTATATTGGAGGAATAACAACAGAGCAATTACATCTTTCAATGGATGATATGGATTTGGGTGATACAGTTGGCAATAATGCCTCACAGGTTATTGATAATACAATGGGATCAGGAGGATTTGGTGGATCAGTTATTGCATTGCAATGGATAACCATCTTTTTAATATCAGGGATGATACTCTCAATCTTTATTGGATCTTATCTTGTAACCACAAAGCCAATATTCTTTATACCTTATTTATTCATAGTGATAATTGCAGTAATTGTTGCAGTACCAATGAGCAATGCTTATGAAACATTAATGACAACTCCAACATTAGTTGATACATTTACAGGTTTTCAGGGTGCAAATTGGATTATGCTTAATCTCCCAATGTGGATAACAATAATTGGGATCACAGGTGCAATCATTATGTTTTCAAGATTAGGAAAAAAGGAGGAAAACCCTTATGGATATTAAGAAATTATTTGTTTTCCTATTGTTAGGATTGTTTATGATTAGTTTTGCAAGTGCATTGGAGTTTGATAATGTTAAATCTTATGATGATGTTGCAAGAGAGGTTACAGTTAAAAATGCCTTTGGATTGGGTGCAGATATTGGTAAGGCAAAATTAATCTCTCCATTAAATGTTGTTGTTGGTGCAGGTTATCAAAAGGTTGCAGAGTTTGAGATCACATCTTATATGGATTATAATGAAATTTTAAAATCAATTGATTTTTATAATAAAAATGAAAAGGATTGGCAAGATACAAAGTACAGCAAAACTTATGATATAAAATATAAATCTTATGAAAATGTTGAGGTTGATGATTTTGAGATGATTTGTGTTGATGCAATTGTTGAGAAAGATGTGAAAGTAATAATTAATGCAACATCAAATGGCACAATTACAAAACCACAAGTTTGCACAAACACAAAT
>Ga0307928_10001882_pt1 | contig 15982 bp, 18 predicted proteins | sample AceLakmetagen232_FD_201815 | JGI IMG/M metagenome (GOLD analysis project Ga0307928, IMG submission 201815) | Saline water microbial communities from Ace Lake, Antarctica - #232 | ecosystem: Environmental > Aquatic > Non-marine Saline and Alkaline > Saline | place: Antarctica: Ace Lake... | reverse complement strand
CAATATCCGGCAACTTTTTCAGCTATGGATCAAGGACGACCGACGGCAGCAGAAGGAAATATGATAAAAAAAGAATGGTTTGAAAAAGATACATCGTGGTACAATCCTACACCACAATTTATTAAACAAATACCGATAGTGTGTATGAGTGTTGATGCAACATTTAAAAATACAGCCAAATCTGATAAAGTGGCGATAGGGATATGGGGAAAGTTTAAGAATATTTTTTATTTAATAGATGAACTTAATCAACGTATGGACTTTTTAGCAACATTACAAGCTATAAGAAACTTTAAACAGATGTACCCTAATATAGGTTATATATTTATAGAAGATAAAGCAAACGGTTCAGCTATTATTAATGTATTATCAAAAGAATTAACAGGAATAGCACCAGTTAACCCCATGGGAGGAAAAGAAGCAAGGGTGCAAGCGGTTTTACCTTATTTACTAAATAACGTTAAATTGCCACGCAATAAAGCATTTACCGGTCCTATGTTGCAAGAGTGGTATTCATTCCCTAATGGTGTACACGATGATAGTGTAGATGAAATGTCACAAGCTATAAGTCAGATGTTATATTATTATGGCGAGAAAAGAATAGTTGAAGATGTAATTGAAGAAGATAAAGAATATAATGCAATGGGGAACTGGAATAACTATTATTAAGGGGGGAATATGATAACAGGAATTATAATAGGAATATTAGCAACATTATGTATAGTATTATTATACGATAAGTTTATCAAACCTAAAAATAAAATTAAGAAACTTGTCGAAGATATGACAATTGAAGAAATAAAGAAAGAGAAAGAATTTAAGGATCATTACAAGAATATGATGAACTACAATCCAGCGAAAGCATATGAACACGGAGGTAAAAACTTATGATAGGAGATATTAAAGAATGGAAGTGGTATCAGGCAGGTATTAACTATAATAACAGACTAAAACCTAGTTACTATGATTTGGTTGATTGCAATTGGGACTTCTTTTATGGTTTCCATTGGAGAAATGCAGGACTAAGCGATGACTACCCACAACCGGTATTCAATAAGATTAACAGAGCAATAACGTTTAGTGTGGCGAGTATAATGGCAACTAAGACAGGTGTATCCTTTGCAAGTCCAGTTACATTATCAGACGAAGACAATTCAGATGAGATTGTTAATCAAGAGTGGAAGTCATTTGAAGAGAGAGTAAAACTTGATTGGAACACTAAGAACGCATTGTACGATGGAGCAGTCACAGGTGACTATGTAGCGCACTTAATATTCGATGCAACTAAGAAACCTTTCAATGGTGCATATAGTGAAGTATTAGGCGAAATTGATTTTGAATTAGTAGATCCTAATAATTTTTATATGAGCAATCCTAACAGTAAAGATGTACAATCTCAAACATTTATTCAGGTTGTAGGTAGAGATATGACAAAGAATCTTATAGAAGAGGGAAAAGAAGTTGCAAAACAATTTGATGAAGATGAAATTGAATCAGACTATGATACGAAACAACAAGCTAGCAAATATGGTCAAATAGAATTAGAAGATATCAAATCAGATGATGGCGAAGAAAACGGTAAAGCAACTTATGTTATAACTTATACAAAGAAAAAAGTTGAAGAAGAGATTCCAAAGTTAGATGAAAACAAACAACCTATGCTTGATGAATTAGGTAAAGCAATAGTTGATAAGAAGAAAGTTACAAGAGTATTCGCAAGTAAATGTACAATAAGTGGTTATATATACAAAGATATTGATTTAGGCGTTGACTTATACCCTGTAGCATTAGGAAACTGGGAATTACAACGTAACACTTATCATGGTATGAGTTTTGTTCAGTCAGCAATACCGGCTCAAATATTCATTAATAGGGGCTTTGCTATGGCAATGAAGAATACTATTGATACATCATTCCCTATATTCGCTTATGATAACAGTATGATGAACGGTAAAACTAACAGGATATCAACTCAATTTGGTTTGGATTTGAAACCAGGGCAAAGAATACAAGATGCAGCAACTTATATTGCTCCTGGCAGTATGTCAAGTCAAGTTATACCGATGATAGAGCTATCTGATAAGTTTTTAGACGCTTCTATAGGTATGTCAGATGCTTTACTAGGTAACATTAATCCTGAACAAGCATCAGGAACAAGTATTGCAGCAGTAACGAAACAAGGTGGTATACCTTTAGAGAACCCTAAATTTAATATGGCAAACTGGAAAGAAGATATTGCTCGTATATTCTATAATATGATTTCTAATCTATATGGTAATCGTCCTGTAATAGCTACAGATGATGAGGGAAATAATATAATAGAAGAATTTGATTTTGATTCGCTAAATAGAATGTATAAAGTACCAACGGTTAATGTGGGACCATCAACTTACTTATCAGAAATATCAGAAGTACAGATGTTAGATAAGATGTTAGAAATGCAACAAATCACATTCTTAGAATGGTTAGAGGGCTTACCAGAGGGCTGGTTAAGTAATAAGTCTGAATGGATAAGAAAAGTTAAGCTTAAAGAAGAAGAGCAGAAACAAGTTGAAAATACCGAAGAACAATTTATGACATCATTACCACCTGAAATACAAGCAATATTGCAACAAATGGAACCAGAAGAAGCACAAGCTACATTACAAGAGTTAATGGCATTACCTGATGAAGAATTACAATCAGCATTACAAGAAATTATGGGAGGTGTACAATAATGAAATGTGATAAATGTGGAAATGATTTAATTATATCAAATTCAATTCAAGAAAGCGCATTAGATAGCACTGATATATACGTAGTACAAACATTAGTATGCACTAACCCTAAATGCAATATGTACTGTGGTACTGACTTGAATAAGCCTAAAATGATATCACAAACAGTCAGAAATAAAGTATAAACACAAACAATTAATACTATTAATTTGAAAACATTCGTGTTTTATGTTATAATGTATGTATTAAGAAGTAGATACCCCAAGGAGGTACTATGAAAGAATTAAGATGCTCAAACCCTAAGTGCGGTAAGAATGGTAAGAAGTCAAGACTATTAGCAATGGCGTATTTACCGCCAGGCTCAAGGTTAGAAATTAAATGTTCAAGATGCGGAGTTGTAACAGGCTTTGTATCAGCAGTACCAGAAGAAGAAACTGAATAAAGAATGCCTAGAGCATCATTACTTAACTGTAGTGGTGCTTTTTAGTTATATTGCCTAAACCAAGGCGAAAGAGAGGTACAAAATGAACGAAGATATTAAAGTTGATGACACAGTAGACACACCAGTTGAAGATGTTATGGACTTATTCCCAACAGACCACGATATGCCTGATGAAGAAGCGACTGACGAGATTGCAGAAGATGAGGACATTGACGAGTCAACAACAGATGATGAAGAAAGTGAAGAATCGGAGGAGGAATCCAAAGAAGAAACCGAAGAACCTGAAACTGTTGCATTAGAAGATTTTGAATTGAAAGTATTAGGAGAAACTAAGTTATTAAAAGATATCCCTAGAGATGAGTTACAACCATTACTCCAAAAGGGAAGTGATTACGATCGAGTTAAAGAAAAATTAAATGTATCACAAGATGAAATAAATGAGTGGAAAGAACTTTCAGAAATGTTTGAAATGTCACCACAAGAAGTAAGAGAATCATTAAAAGAACAACATTTTAAAGATATAGCAGAAACCGACGGAAGAAATGTAGATGATGTTAGAAGAGAATATTCAGCAAATAAAAAAAGTATTCAAGATAAAATGTATGAGAAGTTTTTAGATAAATATCCTGATATTAACACAGATGAATTACCTCAATCGGTAATAGATGATGTTAGATTAGGGAAAGACTTAACAAATGTTTATGATAGCTTTCTCAAAAGCAATGAAATGTCTGAAAAGGATAATAAAATATCTGAATACGAAAATAAAATAAAGGAACTTGAAGCAACGATTAACCTTAAAAAACAAAATAAATCAACTAAGAAAAAAGGTATAATTAAAAAGACTTCGGGTACTGATTCTAACACTGATACAGATGACTTCCTACAAGGTTTAACAGGCGATTATTAAACAATAGGAGGCAATAAAATGGCAGTAAATTTAGCAACGAAATATCAAAAAGCAATCGACCAAGTATTTGCATTAGGTTCATTAACAAAAGTAGGTTTTGCAGGTAAGTTTGATTTTACGGGTTCAGATACAGTAAAAGTATACACTTTAACAACTCAAGCGTTAACAGATTATTCAAGAACTGGCGCTAATAGATACGGTACTCCAGACGAAGTACAAGATACAGTAGCAACTTATACATTATCTAAAGATAGATCATTCTCAAGCACAATAGATAAAGGTAACTATATTCAAGGTAACCTTGTTAAAACTACAGGTGCTTACATCAAAGCGGAGATGAATGAACAAGTTATACCTGAATTAGATACTTATAATATGACAGTATTGACAGCAACAGCAGTTTCAGCATCACAAGATGTTACAACAGTAGTAACAGAATCAAACGCATTTGAAACATTAATGGACGCAAATATTGCATTAGATGAATCTAAAGTACCAGCAAACGGGAGAATTTGTTTTGCAACACCTACTTATCATAAGTTCTTAAGATTAGATGATAATTTTATCAAAACATCTGATATGTCTCAAAAAATAATGATTAAAGGTATGGTAGGAGAAGCTGACGGCGCAAAAATTATTAAAATACCTACAAGTTATTTCCCAGCTAACACTAACTTTATATTAACACACCCTAAAGCTAATGTTAACCCACAACAATTATCAGAATTAAAAACACATAAAGATCCTCCAGGTATTTCAGGAGCATTAATTGAGGGTAGATATATTTATGACGCATTTAGTTTTTTACAGAAAATAAAAGCTACTTATAGAAGTAAATCAGCATAGATATTAGGGGCTTTACGCCCCTTTTTTATAAAGGAGGAAATTATGAGCATAGTAAATATAACTGGCGTTAGTTATACAGATGATGGTTACCTTACTAGAAGAGGTACAGCAAACGCATTAGAAACATATAATGAATATGTGCTTCCTTTAGAGCAAGATTATATATCTGTAAAAAATAATGGTAGTTACGATATAACATTAAATGTAGGAAGATATGACAATAAGACAATTCACCCAAATCATACTTGGGAAGCCGAAGTCGATTTTACAAGTTTCACAATAAAAGCAGTTGACACAACAGCTTTTGCGTGGACCACTAAAGAATATGATACAACACCAGTTTTAATTGATAGTTTATGGGCTTTAATGACTATAAGAGATAAAGCAGATTCAGGCGATATGCTAATTGTTACAACAGCAGCTACTAGTTCAGCAGCAGCAATGAATACCGCAATAGGAGGAGAAGCCGAAGTATTTAATAGAACAGTAGATATAGAATTACAAAATACAGCAACAGCGGTGCATACTTGGTTTAATGGTGCATTCCCTATTACAGTAACCGTTACAAGTACAGCGGGGGTAGTTACAACAGCCCACGAGTATGTAACGTTTGCAGCCGGTTTAGCAAGTCTTGTTTTAACTCATACTGGAGTTTGGGTGGAAGCTGATACAGTTGTTTTAGCATTAACAGCTAAATCATTCTATGGATATGAAGTTGCAACAGCTAGTTCAACCGATACCATAGCAGCATAGGAGGTATAAATGAAGTTTATTAAAGATGATATAATAATAGAAGATAACCAACCTAATAATTATAGTGTTTGGTTAAGAGAGGGATTTAAAGAATTAATGTCAGAAGAAGTTGAAGAAGAAACAGAAAAAGAAAATATAAGACTTGAATTAACTAATCTTAATATAGAGTTTCACCCTAATTTAGGGTTAAAGAAACTAAGAATATTGTTAGAAGATTCGAAGTAGTCCCAACCATAGGACATTATGCTTAATTGTATGGTGTCCTTTTTAGATAAAGGAGGTATATATGGTACAACTACAAGATTTATATAATAAATGCCTTGCTATATTTAATAATTACACCGAAGATGGAGTTGTTGTGGCACCAGAAGAAAATGCAGACACACAAGCAAAATTTATATTGTTTGCAGATTCAGCACAAAAAGAATTATGGAAGTATAGCAAAGCAACCAAGAAAGTAGAAATAACAAACAAACCTCCTATTAATCAATTAGGGTTACTATCAAATTTTAATTTAGTTGATTTTTACGGAGAAACACAGTATTATCCAGATGAAAACGGTATCGCAGAAGTACAAGGATATTCAGTTAAGTATGATGGTGACGGTGTAATTACTTTTGAGGAAAATATAGCGGGAACGTGGACTGAATTGTTAAAATTAACTAATACATCTATAGATACTTTAACGCTATCTAAAGGCGTTTTAACTGTATCTGATACTAGTAATAAGGTTCGTATGGTTATAAGTGGCACAACTCATTTTAGACACAAAGACAGGGCGTTGTATAAGTATTTATATCAAGCAGACAAAGTACCTGAATATGCTGCGTGGGTTAAATATGATTTGCCTGATGATTTCAATTCAATAGATGAAGTTGTTGAAGAATATCCGAGCAGACAATATCAGAAAGCATCTTATTACAATACCGAAAACTATAAAGATTATTATTACAACTTATACTTTGAGGGGTTAATTAGGATAACATACAAGCCTATACCCGTTACATTAACATCATTAGATGATTATATGACAATAGATGATGTATTGTGTGAATCAATTGTATATGATGCAGCTGGCAAAATAGGTTTTTATAAAAATAAAGATGTTGTTAATTATGTCGAACAACGTAGAATGGAAGCAAAAGGCGAAGCTATGGAATCGGGTCCAGCAGTAGAAGAAACAATTACTAATTATTATGGAGGGAGTTGGTAAATATGGCTCAAGTCAGATTTGCAAAGCCACCAGCACCAAAAGAAATATTCCAGTTTTATGGTTTAAATGAAACTTATGGTAATACTCAAATTAAAATAGGTGAGTTTAGCCTTTTAGAAAACTATAAAATAACTAAAAACTTTAAACTTAAAAAAAGACCTGGACATCATACTTTCATAGATTTCGGCATAGGTAATGTACAAGGGATATGGCAAGGACAACTAGGTGGCAAAGACATAATGTTATCTGTATGGAATGGTAATGTGTATGAATACGATATGTCTGTAGACACAGATACTATTTCTATAGCTGATTTAATAACAGAGGGTACAGTTTCTGTTATAGGAACATTAACGGACCTGAAAACTCAAATATTTTGGTTTAATAGCAAAGTTTACTTTAGGAACGGAGTAGAATACAAGGAATATGATGGTACAACTTATCAAGATGTTGTTGCTTATACTCCTACAATAGCTTTAGCAAGTCCACCTGCCGGTGGGGGTACACTATTCGAAGAAGTAAATTTATTAAGTGGCTCAAAAACACAAACGTTTATAGGTGATGGTTCATCAATATTATTTCAATTAGCAGAAAGTGGACTAGATGCAGATTTAGTTACATTAACAGTCAACGGGGTAGTCAAAACTGAAAACGTTGATTTCACAGTTAATAGAACACTAGGGCAAGTTACTTTTACAGTATTTCCACCTAATGAGGCAGTTGTAAGCATAACGTGGGTAAAAGCTAGTGCTTCAAATGTAGCTTTAGTTAAAAACCATAAGTATGCAGTCGATTTCGGTGTTGAAAATGACACAAACTTGTTTATATTCGGTAATGTAAATGAAAAAAGAGTATTCAGGTTTTCAGGAATCAACAAAGCAGGTTATTATCCCGCGAACTCTTACGTAGGTGTAGGAAGTGATGAGTTTGCGATTACGGATCTAAAGTCTAATCAACAATCATTACTTGTATTCAAAGAGAAAGCAACTTTTGTAATCAACCCTACTGTAAATAGTAATTATTCAGATAACACAGGCTTGAATCCTTATAATTATGGATATAAAGATTTGAATGAACAAGTTGGTAATGCGGCACCTAATATGGTACAATTAATTAAGGATAGTCCTATATCACTAGCAGAATTTAAAATGTGGCTATGGGGTATAACTAATGTTGAAAGTCAAAGAAGTGCAAAACCTATTTCTGATAGATTACAACGAAGTATGGAAAAATTAGACTTGTCAACAGCGGTAACCTTTAATTATGCTAATCAAAATGAATACTGGGTAAACGTAGACGATAAAGTTTATATATGGAACTATGATAATGACACAATGTATATTTATACAAACGTTCAAGCTACAGAGTTTATCACACGAGGCGAAGATGTTTATTATTCAAGTGTAGGCACAGTTGAACATATGAATGAATCTTATGTTGCTGATGGCGAAATCTTAGGCGATACAATACCTTGTGACGGAAAACTTGCATTTTCAGATTACGGAGCATTGCAGTATGAGAAATCAATGCAGATGCAATGGGTAAGTATTGAACCAGCATCAAGAACAAGTGTTGATATTCAGTTTGTAACCGATAGAAAGAATGAAGAAGATTCAAAGGTTTATCATATTGAATATGTATTAATGGACTTTGATAACATAGACTTTGATGACTGGTCGTTCTTAACAAATATAAATCCTCAATCAAAAGGTTTAAATGCTAATATAGATAGATTTGTTTACTTACAACCAATATTTAAAAATGATACAAATAACGAAACTTTAACAATACTGAAATTAAGTATGTTAATAGAAAACAACAGATTCTCATAAAGGAGGTAAATATGGCTTTTACAAAATCAACGGTAACAACAAACAATATACAAAATCAACCTAATCAAATTAAAGACCAAGCAGTAGCTTTAAAGAAATCATTCGACCAGTACGGTATAGATGATGTTGTATATATTAATGAACACATAGACGAGTTAGAAGATACAACAGCTGCCGGAAACTTAGGAGCAACTGCGGTAGGAGCTGGAACGGCTGTAAAGGTACAGGGTATATTAGAAGAGATTAGAGTTGTTGCAGATAATGCTTCACCTTCTGCTGATGTTTATTTAAAAACAGAAACATACAATAAAACAGAAATAGATAATTCACTAGATGGAAAAGCGGACGATGGCAATGTATTAGCATTAGACAACACAACACCTTTTACACCTGATGCAGATTATGAACCAGCTACAAAGAAATACATTGATGATACAGCACTTGCTGGTATAGGTGTAGGCTCTGTTACAGATGTTTATTTATCAAATGCATCAGGGCAACTTAAAGATGTTGTTAGTGGCTTGACAACAGATATAGCAACGAATTTAGAAACAATACAGTTTAACGATTTATATGGAGGTATATAATATGAGTAGAACAGCAAAGAGATTATGTAAAGGCACACTAGGTACTGCAAATGCTACATTATACACAGTACCCGCAAGCACAACATCAACGATTATTAGTGTTATATTAGCAAATAAGACAGCGGTTGATGCAACGGTGACTTTGAAATTTGCTAGTACAGAAATAATGTACTTACACACAATTGCAGCAAACGATACTTTAATATTAGATTTAAAAAATAGTCCTCCAATTATCGAAACAGCAGAATTAATTGAGGGCCTAAGTGGCACTGCTACAGCTATAAATTACTATATCACAGGCGTAGAGGAGGTATAAAATGCCAACTTTAGATAAGAAAAATTTAGATAGTAAAAAAATAGATGGTATTAGCGCTGGAATATCAGAAATACTTAATTCCGTACTAGCTGATTATGTAGTAGATACAGGGCAGACAATAGAAGCAAATGATATTGTTCAACTGATTAATGATAAAGTTAATAACCCTAATTATGATGTTGAATCTAATACAAGTTTTAATTTTTCAGCTAATGTAGTTGATTGTATATCAGCAACAAAGTTAGATTCAAGCAAAGTGTTGGTTGCATATAGAGATACTTCTGATAGTAAAGGGAAAGCTATAGTATTAAGTATATCAGGTACAGTAATTACTAAAGGTACGGAGTTTGAATTTAACGCTAACAGTGTAACTTATATGTCAGCAACAACATTAGATTCTGGCAAAGCATTAGTCGTTTACTATAATCCATCTAATTCAAGTATGTGTTCAACTGTTTTGAGCGTATCTGGGACAACAATAACTAAAGGTGTTGAACTTGTTATTGATACAACTGGTTCTGCTAGAACATTGTGTGTATCAGCATTATCTTCTACAAAAGCAATAGTTGCATATGCAGATTACTCAAACAGTGAATACGGGCAAGCAATAATATTAAGTATATCTGTAACAACAATTACCAAAGGTACAGTTATAGAATTTAATTCAGCTACAACAGGTAGTATTTCAGTTTCAGCATTAAGTGAAACGAAAGTTATAGTTGCATATGACAATTCCGCTGGTACAGCGATAGTATTAAGTATTTCAGGTACTACGATAACCAAAGGTACAGCTTTTGTATTCAACAGTAGTAGTTATATTTCTGGTTCGTCGTCTGTTGCATTAGATGCTACTAAAGTGTTGGTTGCATACAATGATTTTACGAGTACCGATTATGGGAAAGTAATAGTATTAAGCATTTCAGACACCACTATAACTAAAGGCACAGCTGTAACATTTTTTAGCGCTAATGTTAGTTATATAGCTACGGCGTTAATAGATTCTACCAAAGTATTACTTGCATATAAAAATCCAACTACTTCGGGTTTAGATACGGCTATACTGAAAATTGTTGGAACTGTTATAAGTATTGGGAATATAGAAATAATAGATACAAGTAATCCTTCTTATATAGCTGTTACAACAATAGATTCAAAAAAAATATTAATTACTTATAGGGAAACTACTGGTAAAAGTGAAGTTTTAACACCGAGTGCTATAGTCAATGGGATATCTACTAAAGCAGGAACAGCAGGAAATACTATACCAATATGGGCGTGGTAGAAATCAGAATAGGAGATGATGAAATGAAGCAATTTACAGCTAGTTTACTTGTAAAAAAAGGTATTTTAGGCACTTGCTTAGGTTTAGTTAGTTATGTAATAGGTAGTATTGATTTAGCAGTTATAGTTATGTTTTTACTAATCATTATTGATTTTATGACAGGTATATTAGGTAGCAAAGCATCGGGCGAAAAATATGACAAAAGCAAAGCGGAAAAAGGGATGTACAAAAAAATAGCTATGATTATATTTTGGCTAATAGTAGTATTAATTGAAGCAGTAATCAAAGATAAAGGTGTTGAGTTTAAAAATATATTAACAATACCTTTACCTACTCTAGCTGCGACTTGTTATATTTTAGGAACAGAATTTTTATCTACAATAAATAATTTAGGTAAAATGGGTTTTCAAGTCCCTAACTGGTTTATTATTATAGGTAATAATAGAAAGCATAAAGAAAGAGTATAGGTGATATTATGAGTTATTATGAACAAGCTGATAAACAAATAGTAAAAGCTATACAAGGAGTAACAGATGCAAGGGTAGATGGATACTTTGGGGAACAATCTTTATTCAATTTGTTCCTCAAGTTATGCAACTTTGATGATTATTCTCCGATAGCTACTAATTTATTCGGCGGGCATCTGATTATGGCTAATAAGGACCAGGTGCATTTTGCAGAAACTAAAAATAAATATTCAACTAAAAATTTTGATTATTCAGTATCCGGAACATTTCAGAACGGCAGAATAAACAAGCTTGTATCAATACTAGTTGATAACGGAAACGTGTTTAATGCAACAGGCTCTAAAGTTGAACAAGGCAAAGCAGAGGGAACAATTTATATGACCGGCGATGGCACATTACATTGGAACAGAGTTAAAGATATTAATTTAATTAAAAATGTTAAATGGGCCATTTCAGGAGTATCAGTTCACAATTATCACCCAGTATGGGAAGGATTTTCAGGCAAATCAGCAGATGTATTAAGATATACAGGGCATATATTATTCGGAGTTACACAAGATGATAAAATAGTTGCATTTTACAAGAAAACATCAATGGGAGATATTAAATATATTTCTGATAAGATACTTAAATTAAAGTATAGTATTAGTTTAGATGGAGGCCACATAGCAAGTATACACACACCTAAATTTAGACATAATACTTATACAAAACAAAATAACCTATTATGGTTTGGAGAGTGATATTATTGAAACCAACAACAAATAACAGAGTAACAAGTGATTTCGGTTGGAGAATGTTATCAGGTAAAGTTGATTTTCACGGTGGTGTAGATTTCGGAAATAGGGAAGAAAAAGGCGACCCGATATTAACAGTTGATGATGGAATTGTAAGAGTGTCAACGTTCGATAAAGGTTATGGCAATTATATTGTAATTGAACACGATAATTACTGTAGTTTATATGCTCATTTATCAGAAAGTTTGGTAAAAATAGGACAGAAAGTTCTGAAATATCAAACTATTGCAGAAATGGGAAGCACAGGACACGCTTTCGGGGAACATTTACATTTTGAAATTAGAAATGTAGAATATAGTAAATTTTGGGAAAGATATAGCAATAACGAATGGATACATTGTGTTGATCCATTAACATTTATTGCTTAAATGGAGGGATATAATGATTAAATTTATACAAGAAAATTATTTACAAGTATCACTTTTAGCAATATTGATAGGTATAACTGTTTACGGTATCGTTACTGATAATATGACTATGTTAGATAAAATATTGATGGCGGTATTCGCAGGGTTAAACCTTAATCAACTCAAAAAGTAAGGAGGTAAACTATGGCAATATCTAAAACACTAAGAGATAAATTAAATAAACAATTATCAGCAGGTACTATATCAGCAAGGGATTATGCCACTCAATATTCGGGTGGCAAAGCACCAGTTGCTAACGTAGAAAAACTTGCTACTAAATATAACGAGGTTAAATCTTTGCCTAATATTAGGAAACCTATAGCACCGATAGCACCACCAGTAGCACCAGTTGCACCAGTGCCATTTGAGCAAATACAAATTAAACCAGTACAACCAGTACAACCTATAACACCAGTTGCACCATTGCAAGATACACAAGCTGTAAAAGACTTAATAGCAAAGGAAAAACGGGACTTATTAGTTAAAAAATTAAAATCAGCTTTTAATATTACAAGTGGTAGACTAGGACAAGAAGAAGCAGGAGTTGCACCACGTTTCCGTACTGAAAGAGGGCAAATAGGCGTTGAGGATACTATGAGCAGGGAAGCACAAGCTAAAACTAGAGCAATAGGTGGGTTATCAGCAAGTGGTTCAGTTAGTCAAGAAAACATTGCACAAAATGTATTAAAAGGTGGGCAGTTGACAACTTCAAGAACGAATGAATCTAATCAACGTGCCGACATTGAACGTAGATTATCAGAAGCTACTCAATTATATTCTACAGGAAAAGCAACAGCTGAAACAGAATTAGAAGTTGCTAACTTAACATCAAGGTTAGAAGCTTTAGATGCTCAACAAGCTGCAGCAACTAAACAAGCTGAAACTGCTGAACAACGTCAATATGACGAGGGTTTAGCAAGCACAGAAAGACAACAACAGTTATCTGATTTAGACAGTAAACGGTTATATGAATTAACTAAAGCTGATATTGATAATGCTAATGACAGAGAAACACTTATACTTAAACAGGATATGGATATTGAAATGGCTAATATTGATGCACAGATTGCTAGAGCAGAAGCTGCAAACGATTATGCCTATAAAAATTCTCTATATGAAAAGAAATTCTCACTAGATGCTAAGTTAGCAGATATTGACAATAAAGCTAATATAGCAGAAATAGAAGCTAGAAAAGTAGCAGATGAAGAAACAGAAGAAGATAAACCATCATATACACAGTCACAATTAAATAGTGAATTTCAAAATCAAATCGATAGAGCAATTAATAAAGAAACAGGTAACTCTTATGAAGAATTAACACAAGTTGAAGAAGAAATAATCGAGAGAAATACTGTACTTGAAAATATAAAACAACTTGCTATGTCGGGAGATATAACCGAAGAACAAATAAAGAAAGTTTTAAAACGTTTCGGTAATATAACAGAAGATGAAATTGGATTGTGGAAAAAAAAGAATGAATAAGGAGGTGTAAGATGTCAAACTATTTAGATTTATTTAGAGGAACAACTAAGAATACTTATAAAAGACCTTTAGAAGATAAAGAAGAAACACCTACGCCTTTATTAGATTTATTTAAAAACAAAAAAACAAAAATACAAACTAAATCAAATGTTGATGTTAGCGAAACCGATAACTATGTAGATAGGAGTGCTTATAAATATCCTGAAAAACCTGAATTGGAATCTTATAGAAATGCTGAAATATTAGCACCAGAAGATTATTATAAAACTAGGGGTACTTATTCGCCACAGGATAGGAAAACACAAGAGAAGTCGATTTTGGGCTTTAAAACTACCTTACCAACAGATGAAATAATGGCTAAGCAAGTTGAAGCAAAGAAAGTATCAGACGCTAAAGCTAAACAAGATAAAGCACTTGCTAAAGATAGATTAAAGCAAATAGATGATGAAATGAAAGTTATAAGAAATAAAAATATTCGTATGGAACCAGAAGATAGAAAGTCTTATGATGATTTAAGAGTTGAAAGATTACAAGTACAATCAGAAGCTAAACCGGTATTAAGGGGAATATTTGATGCTGCAACTGGTAAAGTTGGTAAAGTGTTAGGAGTTAAAGATACATCAGATTTAGCAACTAGGGATATTGATTTAACAGAAGAACAGGAGCAAGGTATATCAACTAGCGAAACTGAATTAAAAAAATCAATTCCTTATAATGTAGGTAAAATAGGCACAAGTTTTGCTACAACTGCTGCACAATATTCAACTATTAATAGCATAATAGGTGGTACTAAAATAGGTACTGTGTTAGCAGAGAAATTAGGATCTAAGTTTGCAGCTACCCAAGCAGTAGATTTACTTGCTGATGTTATAATACAATCCCCTAGAGAAATATCAGAAGCTATGACTAACGATAAATCAATAGGCGAAGATGTTAAACAAATGGCTATTAATCGTGCAATTGATATTGCTATGAACTTTGTAGTCGGCGCTAAAGGTGGGTATGACGAGTTTTCAGCTAATAAAAAGTTAAGTCAAATTTATGAAGCTAAAGCTAGTCTTAAAAGTGTATCTGCTACTGATATGAAATCGCTTGATGCAAGTAATGTTGCTAAAACTGAAATAGAATTACCTAACAGAGGTGATAAGTTTATAGGTGAAAAAGTTGGTTATGGTAAACCAAAGGTTGAAACAGAAGTACCTAACGAAAATGGTTTATATAGATATTATCTTAAAGAAAGACCACCATCACCCGGAGCACAACCTAGAGGGCAAAAAAATATAGTATCATTTGATGACAGAAAATTTATAGATGAAGCTAAAAGCGAAGCGTGGGGATATGTTGAATATGATAAACCATTATCAGCTAAAGATATATCAGAATATGAACTCGCTAAAACTATTCAAACTTCTAAAAACGAAAAAATAAAAACTACTGATGAATTAACTGATGTTTATTCAGGACAAACTAATTCTATTAAAAGAGCTTTCATAGGTGATAAAGAAGTAGGCACACTTGAATATACAGTTTACAATAACGAACCTAGCATAAGTATGATAAATGTAGAACCTAAATATAAACGTCAAGGTGTTGCTAAACAAATGTTATCAGAATTACAAACTGAATATCCTAACAAAGAAATTGGTTGGGGTACAATGACAGAAAGCGGCGCTAAATTAAAAACAGCTATTACTAAAAGTGTAGAAAATACTGATGTAATAGAAAAAAATAAAGAGTTAACTAAAATAAAAGATCAAATAAAAAAATTAGAAAAGTTAACAAATGAAGAAGCTGGAAAACTTTCTGAAAAACAAGGTAGAGAGTGGAACGAATTATATGATAAAGAAATCTTTTTAGAAAGAGAGTTAAGAGGCAAAAAAGAATTTAAAGATTTAATAGATCTTAAACCTTCTGTTGATAAGTCTGTTGAT
>Ga0307928_10001880_pt1 | contig 15995 bp, 20 predicted proteins | sample AceLakmetagen232_FD_201815 | JGI IMG/M metagenome (GOLD analysis project Ga0307928, IMG submission 201815) | Saline water microbial communities from Ace Lake, Antarctica - #232 | ecosystem: Environmental > Aquatic > Non-marine Saline and Alkaline > Saline | place: Antarctica: Ace Lake... | reverse complement strand
CCAACTCTTCCTAAAGGAAACTGTTGTTTTTGTTGTTGATATTGCTGTTGGATAGCCTCCATCTTCTCTATCTGCCTGTGTGCTAACTTTTCCTGGTACTCATATGCCTGTCTTTCATCAGCATATGGTGACAGATCTAAGCCTACGGTGGCCTTCTCCAACGCCGTAATCATTTCTTCACTATCCCTTACCGACTTAGGTTTTTCCATCCTTCACCTCCGTAGAATAATCATATGCGTAAATCTTATCCAACAACGCAGGCAAATCAGCTTCCTCACCAATATCCAATCCCTTAAACTGAGTCTTGGTAATATACTGTTGGCTTGGTCCGATCCTAATCCAACGCTGCTGTGTCTTGGTATGAACTTCCAAGTGACCTACCACATCAACAATCCCACATATTTCTGGTGCTACACGCTTGTTCATCTTAGGGAATGTTTTAGTAATCACCTCACCCTGAATGTTCCGTATCTCCAACGGCATTTCCCACGCATTAAACACTACTGTAATGCCTTTGTAGATCAAGTCTCGGAATAAATGTAGGGTTTCTCTAATCTTATAAGCTGCATCACCATACTCTCTTAACTCTGTGTACTTCTTACCCCTGCCCTTAGTCAATGCAAGAATAAGCCATTGCTCATACTCACTCACATTATCAAATACAACATACTTAAACTGGTGTTTCTGTGTACGTAAGTTCTCGTATAGTTTCATCAAGTCATCAATGTTATCAGCATTGAAATTAGATACAAGATGACCTGTACCGAGCAGGGGCCCAAGTCCTGCTTCGGTATTGATAATGAGAGTTTTATCAACAGGGAGGGTAGCAGCAAGAGTTGTCTTGCCAATCCCAGGATCACAGTAAATAAGGAGAGCGATCCCACGATTTATTTTATTCCCCACCTTTTCATATTCCATTATTTTCCTCCTCTTCTTCTACCACCTGCTCCTGCTCGACCTCGACCACCTTGTCCTCTACCTTTACCACCACCACCTGCTCTATCTGATTTAGCCGTTGTATTACAATTCTGACCTCGGCCAAGTCTGCCTGTTCCATCTCTGTTAGGTGACATTGTGTTTCTCCTTTCTGTTTGTACTACACCTCCCTAGTTTTAGAAGCGGCCAGCTTTAATCTTACTTGCCATTGTTCCCTGTGATTTAGCCATGTTACCTACTAACTTAGTTAACTCAGTAACACATTCAATCAACGAATCCATCTTTTCCTCTAACGTAGCAGGTTTCTTCGGTTCCTCTGGTTGTGGCGGCGCAGTTGTTTCTGAAGGTTCACCACTCAGTGGTTGTCCTGTTAATTTATCCAACGGATCATTATAAGGGTTCATTATCTTTCACCTCCCTTCGTTTTTTTTTCCATCTTCGTTTTAAGTTTAGCAATGAAACTTAATTCCCACAATGGTAATTCAACTTCTTTCCCTAGATACCATCGTTGCAATATCCGATCTATTTTATTCAAACCAACAAAACTGTTTCTCTCCACTTTAAGTCTACTTTCTCTCAAAGTATAACTCCAAGGTTAATTTATCAGGTTTATCTGTATAACATATCTTCTTAAATGGACACTCCGCATTATAATTCCAACAGTTATCATAATTCCTATACCACTTATTTGACTTCAACCTATCCTCGATGTCTTGTACTAATTCGATCATGTCCTGTTCATAGTTAAGGAGATGCACAGGATTGCGATAAGTATAGATACGACCAAAATAGTATCGTGGCTTGTCATGGTAATCAAGGTATATTCGTTGCCCGTATTCATAGACAGTTTCCTCCTTACGTTTCCGTAGAAGACTACGCTTTAAATAATCAACCATAATTCCTTCAACTGGATACCCTTTACTCCTTAAGGCATAAACATAACCAGAGCCTTGTGCAGAGGTCTGCATCCTACCTTCAAACTGCCGTTGGTTCAACGCCGTGGTCTTCACCTCTCTTACCCACCATACCCCTCGTTTCTTAACTCGACCATCTACTCTACCTTTTAAGATACCATTCCCTAACTTAACTGAGAATTCCTCCTCGGGTTCAATATGTTCAAACTTCTCTCTCTTAAACGGATTGAACTCCCACATTCCCAACGCCATGAGTTTAGCGATAATCAAATCTTCCTGATCTGGCAAACTAACTTTACTAATCTCATTATCAAACTCACCATTAATATACTGTCTGACTCCCGCATCTGATTCACCTTTGTATAACTTCTCAAAGGCATCATGCATTATACTGCCGAGAGTGAGCGGTATCCCTTTTTTAATGGGTTTAAGATTTTCAACGTAAGTCCAGTAATATTTCTTCCAACATCCTCTCGCTATACTTGCTCTATGATGACTTATCTCCATATTCTCTCCTTAATTATAACCAAGCCACAAAATTAGTCGGCAGGATCGGAATTGAACCGACTTGCAGAGCTACTGCATTTCTATGCGTCATTATTTCTACGCTTTAGACATCCCAAATTGTCTGTCCCTGCCGTTCTGATCATCCTATCCCATATATTTAACTTTGCTGATGCAATAATCCTTGATAAAATATTCCCATTAATAATAAAATCTGCATCTAATTGATTTTCTTTTCTATATTTATGAAATTCTGTGAATATTTGTGAATGAAAATATTCTAACCAATAACCAACTGTATTTATATCTTTTGGAATGTTTTCACTGTCTGTTAATGCCTTCCAAACTGCTTCATAACAACGATTATATATGTCTGTAAAGTCGTCAGATGGATGTTTAATATACTTCTTAATTGAATTAGCAACTTCAATCATGTATTTTTCAACTCTTTTATCTCCAGGATTCCATGATTTCATCTCTCTATCCTCTCCCTTCAGGTAAAAGGCCTTGATGGAGTAACATCTATATTCTCCCTCATTTTGGATATTGCTTGGTTGTAACCTAAATCTGTTGCTCTATCTACACCAGTACTAAGTGATTTCTCCCAATTACCTCTAATTTGTTCTGTAAGTTTTCTTTCTTTCGGCACCCATTCATCCCTTGCATACTGTTTGATTTGTTGGAGTAATCTATTGAGTCTATGTTCAATCTTTTCGTCAGTATCATTCTTATCTAGTGAGACAGTCCACTCAACTTTACGAAAGTTTTCAATCATCAATCTCAACTTATCTTCTTTCATCCTATCCTCTCCCTCATTTTGGAACTGATTGCTTCTGCAATAATACTAAAGTCTAATTCCCATCCTGTATTCATTAGCCCCTTTTTATCAACTACTTTGATAACTCCTCTCAGTTGATTATTTGCCAATTCATAAAGTATCTTTTCTATCTTCTCCACACTCAACACCCATTCATCCCTTGCATACTGTTTGATTTGGTCAACTAAATCTTCTTTGTAGTTACACTTTGGACAATCAGATGCAGATGATCCTCTTTCTTTATAGGCGTAAATACAACTACTACAAGGCATTATTTTGTCAATCAGTTTGCTTATTTTATCCTTTTGCATCATTTACTCCTCATGTGAATAATGAACACCTTTCAATTCTTTAATATCAATATCATAGAAATTCTTTAGATGCACCCAGAATTCCTTGATCTCTTTCTTAGTACCTTTAATTGTTACCCTTAATATTTTGGTCTGTTTCAATTTGTCTCCTGTATTCTTCTGCCTCAACAATAAACAACGGTGCACCCTGTAGATAAATAGGATGCTTCATAATCGCATCCTCTGCATCTTGCTTAGTGAAACATACGTCATAAACAGAAAACTCCATGCCTCTGTAGATACCCGTAACTATGTACACTTTCATTTTAGACTCTCCACTTCTTTATCTACCGCATCATATATCTCCGATAGACCACCTTTGTCTAATAATCTAATCAATTTCTCTAAGGGTTTTGTTAACTTCTTATCAATTGCATAACCTATTTCAGCCATTCTAACAAGTTCATCAAACATATTCGGATCGACAAACTGACCTATGAACATTACTGCCTGAGCCTTTGGTCCAATCTCATAGAGTTTCCGTTTAATACTCTCCATGATTGTAAAAGAAATCTGACACTCATTAACCAATACAACTCCATCATGAACAGATACTCCGTTTGGATATCCATTAGGTTGATTTGATTGATTTGACCCTGCCATCACGCCTCCAGGTTTTTCAACCTTTCAATTTCTCTGTTAATTACACCTTGGAGATCCATAGGGTCCATAAAATCAGGGATATTATCTTGAAACGCATTATTAAACATTTCTGCCGCAACTTGTTCTCTTGTCCTCCAAGCAGCTTCAGCAAGATTTGTAGATAAACCTTTCCTCTTAACAAGAGGAACACCTACTTTTATTTTAAAACCATTAGCGTATGTTTTATGTTTGTATTCTTTATTCATAAAAATACCCTGGCGGTACCAAATCGTGCGGGACACTGCATCGGAAGGACACAGAGACACAACGAGGGCAGACCCAGGGCGTCATCTATTTGTAATTTTAAATTGTAAGATTGGATTAGTAGCAGTGTCCCTTGCATTAAATCCCCCTAAGTAAGCGGTTACTTATATAAATATTATATGGGATTCCATGCATGTGTCAAGAATTATTTTATTTATCTTTATTGCATTTGTTAATCTCGACGGCATCAAAGAGATCATCAATTTCATGTTGTAATAAATTAAAGATCTCCGCAATCCTTTTGCATGCATGATGGATTCGTTGATTACGGTAGCGAATCGCTTGTTGTCTCTTAGAAAGTTTTATTTTCTCCATGTGAATCCTAACCCTAGTTTCCAGATATGAAGTCCAAGTATTTTTTCCTGAACTTTCCCTTCAGCTTCTATCGTAGTAGGTCCTGTGATATCATATGTTACTCGCTTCTCACATTCCATAACACCTTTCTCTAAACCTTTTACGATTCCACGTTTCATACCCCATGTATAGCCCATGAAGAAAGGTCCAATCAATACTATTACAACACTAATTACACCTGCTGCTCTACGAATCTGATGCCATAATTTATCAGGTACTTTTTCTGTCGCCATAATTACCTCCTCCTAAAAATGGATATTTCCTTTTCTTGTCCGCCCACTCCTGCAACTCACGCAGTTCCTTGACGTGTTTACGCTTGACCTTCCAGCGTTTAAATAAACCAAACAACGGAAGCTACCCCAGCACCTATAAACGTTTCATACCTCGGTGCATATAGTTTAACCAACGAGCACATAAATCCTATGGTGAAACAAATCCAAGCGTACTTCCACCAAACACCCAACGGTAACACCCAAAGAGCTGGCAGAGAGTACAATATCCCTGCGACTGCTCTAGTGAACTCCTCAAATTTAAAGATTCTACCTAGGAAAGAACCAGTGTCAGTCTTATCGGGTATACCGTACCCAACTCGAACTATCTGCCAGCAACCAAGCAATAACAGAAATAACCAACCGTTGGGAGGCGGGATGAACCAACTATCTCGCATCCCCTGGATGGATAACGAGGCCGCCTCCACATTCCACATTGCATACCAAGCTAGTAATATAGGTAAGGCCATACACCTATGCCAATGTCCATTGTACTTGGCGGATCCCGACATACGCCACAACCTTGAACCTATCAAGATTATAGCAATCTTAATCCAAAGGTCAAAACTTAATGGCCAATATCTTGCAGCCAAATCCCCAATCGAATTCATTATTACCATTGGTTATCCCCAATCTATCCATACCTATATATACGAACGGCTCGAACTCAATCCACTCCAATATAGGAAAGTCTAAGTAATCTTTTACAGTAATAAGTTTAGTACTAATTAATGTTATAACTTCCTGCTTTGTATAACCTATGTCTAAATCAAAACTCAGGTCTTTATACTTTATCTCCATAAGAGTAACAGTGGTTGCGTAATCAAAACCTTTGCCATCCTGTGAATAGATGAACGCCTGGTTTAGATTCGGCAGTTTCTGAATCACTTCAGGAATACTGACAGGTGCAGGTTGTGCCAACGCAGTACCGCACAGACATACAACCAACGCTAATGCGAATACTAATACAATTCTCCTCATTTTCCATTCCCTCCTTCTAGGGCTCTCTTTAAGAAGTAGAACATCACGACCATCTTCCCAAAGTCTACCATATACGTTACAGGCACATCACCCATAACAAACTTAATACATATTGAGTATACAATAAAGAAGGCTATCACTGACCTTACTGAATTCAACCATCCCACTTTTGAATTATTCTTTCCAGCCATTTGTCTAACCTCCCATGTAGTTTCTTATACCGTTTCTTAAATTTACTTATCCACACCCGCAACCGCCATAATTGCCAGATAAATTTTATCATTTGAAAAATCCTCGACGACCTAACTGACGTCTATTCCTACGTAAGATCGTTGTTTGTGGAGCTGCACGATACTTAATTGCGTTCTTGTATTCCTCCTTGCTAATCTTACCTTGATACAAAAGTCCCATTAATTCTAAATCGTTGGATAAGTATTTCTCCTTCTTAATCTTTTGCTTATCATATCTCATCCGAGCCAATTCATCTTTCAAATCTTTGGCTTGTTTCCATGTCCAACCTGCTTGTAAGACACGACCACGTTTCATTGGTGCACCCAACAACGTTGCTACCAACTGACCTCCTGGTTTCCTAACATCAGTTCTAGCTGGGCCTGGAACCGTACCTTTAGCGAAGTAAGCCATCCTATCCTGAGTACGTTGACTCAACGGTACACCAGAGGAAGGAGATGTAATTGGTTGACCCATATAGTCTGCATTACTCAATTGTTCAATAACTTGACGTACTAAGAAATTCATCTTATTCTTGAGTAACTGTCCTGCTCCTCTAGAATATCCAGGAACTCCCATCAAATCAGCCAACTGTGTAGCTTCCCTCATAGCCAACACATCTATATAGAGAGGTGCATCAAAATCATCTTTCCAAGGCGTCTTAATCATTAACTTCTTTCCCTGCTCATTATCCCATGCGAACTTTCCTCTCTCCTCCTCATCATCGTTAAGAAAACTCCAACCAAATTGCAGGGCATTTACGAGTAAGAGTTTCCAGAATATAACTCTACTAAGATGCTGTTGATATAGTGGAGCTAATTTCTGCATATCAGCAGGTGACTTCTCACCATGCCACAGGGAATTCATAACAGAACCCATACCTTCAGTTTTGTAAGTATATAATTCTTTAGGAAGGAAGGGGTATAAAGCACCCGTTAACTGTCTTGCAAAGGTCATTGTAAAGTTACGAGCGAATGATAACCCCTGTAGCATTGGGCCTTCCTTACCATAGATATTAGAATCAACCATACCAGTAATATCACTCGTCAATCCAACAGCACGCCTCGCTGCCTCATCTTTACTGGCTGGATCTTTCCTACCAGCTAAGAATTTATTATAGAATTGTGAAGTCAATTCATAGACGTTCTTGGCTATATAATGATTAAAGGCATATCTGTCTATACCACATTTGCCTATAATCCAGTCTTTAAGATTGTCTATGTTATTTTTCTTTAACGGATGTCCACCTGTCTTCTCCCTAGTTTGATCGAAGAACGAAGCCATCATCCATTCAGAATCAAACGCCTGTAGTCCATGACGTAAGAATAGAGATACTTTCTCAGGATCATAACCTTTACCTTGCAGATGCTCAAAGGGTTTAAGCTGGCCCGAGTACATCTTACGGCCTTCATATAAACCTTTCCAGAACACCTCACCTGTTAGTAATGGTTTAACCACATGTTTAAATGCCTTGCCAGGTGGTAACCAGACAAACGGCGTTGATGCTATCTGTATCATAAAGAGGTTAGGTGAAAACATAACGGTTCTCTTAACGAAGCCGTTGATTTTGTTCCACGCCTTCCAACTCTGATGTTTCTCGTTAATCTGTTTAATAGTATCAAATATGGAACTATGCACCCACGGAGTATTATACTGATTCTTATACCACTCAGCTAGACCTGCTTCATGAATCTTCCTGTATCCTCTATCTGTAAAGAACTTATTAGGATCATCACCTGTTATCTTCTCAGGCCAGTTCTTTTTATACTCAAACATCTTGAGTCCTATACCTTCAGGATCATCAGGTGCTGGCCTGTCTTTAAAGAAGTTTAGAGTCTTCTGTAACTCAATTCTATCCAACGATCCCCTGACATAGTCTGATAATAATAGAGAACCATCATTGATAACATTTAATCCTTTGCTCTTAGCCTCTGCTTCAAACTCAGAATAGGTACTGTACTTTCTCCCAGGAACATATGTACTAGGTAATGCTGCTCCACGTCCACCTCTCTGTTCCTCAATGCGAGGAGCCCAACGATGTGAATAACCACGCTGTACGCTCTTGAACATATCAGAACTATCCAAGATACCCATACGAATCATTTCATCAAGCATAGGTTTCTCTATCTGTGCCTTACTCCATATCATTAAGCCTTGTATCTTAGGCATATCTTCTATGAGTTTAAAGAACAATCCTTCAGGTCGCTCTGCATTCAACGCCTTCTCATCATACTTCTTACCCAAAGCATCTGCCAGTTTCTTATAAGCATTGATAGTCGCTACTCTCTGGAAGTCACTCTCCCACGGACCCTTCTGACCTATCTCTGACCATGAATGAACATTAATGGGATCACCATCATTATGCTTAATCTCCTCAATAGCTTTAGGCCATACTTCCAAATAGAGCTGCATCAACTTCTTCTTATCAGGTCTACTCAGGTCAGGCCTCAATCGTTGGATCTCCTCTAATACACCTCTGGTAATAGTGTCTTCAGCCACATCTCCCAATAGACTATTAAGTTTCTTAACACGATTAAACCCTATAAATTCCTGAACAACTTGGTCTTGTTTGACTGTATTGTGACCGAAGAACCTGCCTATTGCGTTCTTCATCTTTAGGGAGAATGCAAAGTTCTGGGCATCCTTTCCATCTGGTCCAACGCTAGGAGCATCTTCATGCTCTATATTCTTACCAGACATAGGCTTATCTTTCTCAAATGTACCACCCATCAAATCTTCAACCTTTTCTATCCTACCCATTACACCTTGGATGAATTTATTGAGTTCATCACGATCTCCTTCAGGTGCCTGCTTAATGATGCTATCAAACTCTTTCTGATAGAACTCTTCAATCTGCTTGAGTTGCTCACCTTGAACCAATTTCCTATGGCTACTGAATTCCCTAACTGAATCATACAAGTTATCTTTAGCATCAATAACTAAGTTAGTCTCAGAGAGTTCAGCCATACCTTTCTCAGGCTTATATTCCCCGAGATGCCAAACCTTATTCTTCTTGAGCTTATTTTTCTTGTATGCTATCTGATCTAGAATCTCTCTGTCTACCTTCTTGCGAGCCAGTTTCTGTTTCTTGCTAGTTGGTTTCTTACCTCTCGTAATAGGATATTCACCTCTAATTTCCTCAGTATCCTTACCTGGTTCTAAGTATCCCTTCTCATCAATGACAGGAGCTTGTTCTGGTTTGTTCACAGTTTGAACGATAAGCCTTGGTTCATCTCTGTCAAATTTAGACATAGCAGGATCACTTTTCTCACCAGACGGCGTCTTGAGTTTCCCAGGAATCATACCCTCTATGACTTGTGCTAAGTCTGCTCTGCCTATTCTCTCCAACGCTATGACGTTGACCATGTTCTCATCAACCTTCCCACCATCTAATCCTGTAGCTAAATGCACTCTCTCATGTTCAACGGCAAACCTTCCGAACTCCTCACGACTCAACTCACCAGCGTGGAATGGCCATAACACCTGTCCTCTGAATATCTTACCTCCACGTTGGAACATCTTATAGAGAGTATCCAACGTTTTCTGATTCACAAATATCCTGCCGCCATCTTTACGGTTAGATGCCGCTCCGCTAAAGGCTTTCTTCTGAGAGCCTGGAACTAACATCCATAACTTCTTTGTAGTATCTTCAACAGGTACACTGGCCAAGCCTTTCTCAGACATACGTCTGTTAGTATTGAGCTTACCTGTATCCCATAAATCTTGTGGTTTATCTACCCTAGGAACGACTCCCTTTCTTAATGGTACTTGGGGCTTAGTTTCTGGTTTGCGTTCAGCCACGGTCACCACAGGCGTTTTCTCTTGAGGAGAAGGTGGGGCCTTTTCAATTTTGCCCAACTTCTCGATTGTCTGCATACTAACATCTGCTACTCTAGTATCTCCTATTGATATAGCTTCATCTGCTGGTTTAATTTGTTCAAACCTCTCTGCAACTATATACTCATGATCCTTGATAGTGATACGTAAGGCCTGTTCCATCTTCTCCGCACTATCCTTAGCGTGTCTTTCCCCTTGACGCAGGGCTGAAAACTCTAGTTGCTCCATACTGATCTTATCTCTCTGCATCAAGTTGGCGAGCTTGGTGAAACTGGATTTTCTGCCACGGAACCATATAGGAGTTTGTTTAGGGTGTCTAAGACTATCAAATATATCTCCGCCTCTCCAATAGATTGTGTTAGACTTCTGCTGGAAGAAATCAGTTATGAATTGCTTCATATCCTGACCTTCCTCCATTATGCTTATCTCGTATGTCAATTTATCTATGACTTTAGGAGGTAAATCTTCCCAATTAACTTTCTCATCTCCAACCTTAATCAATCCTTTGCCAATCATCCCTTTGAGTTTAACTTTAGCCTGCATACTCTTAGCATCATCCTTGACTATCGTTGGAATCTCAACGGTCTTAAACTTACCAGTCTCAGGATCCATCTGTCTTACTTCTTCTACGCCTTCTGTTCGAGTCTCTGTTACAGTGACATTATCGGGAGTTTTGGCAGGATCAATTAACGTTTCTATGAGATTCTGTCGATATTCAGTGTATTTGTCCTTTGATTCCCAATTCTCCTGTAAAGTCTTACCATTGTTCTCCTTTGGATTAGCCTCCCATACCTTCTCTACTTGTTTGGAATAATTAGTCTTGAATGCCTCAATCCTCTGCTCAGGGAATCCTGCCGTTGACAATGACATAGCCACATCCATAGTGATCTGAGGTAAAGCCATGCCCCAGAAATCATCATTGAATCCACCTGTCTGATCATGCATCTGTTTATATTGTGGAGATGTTAATGCGGAGTTAAGTAAGAAGTCAACAGTACGAGGACCCCACCAATTCATACCTGCTTTGGTAATATTGGCTACACCCGTAAAGCCCGTAGCAACTGGCGTCAAGGCATATAGCATCCTACCTACGGCCGCTCTACCTCTTTCCTCAACAGTACCTGGAGTAGTGACAGCCCCATGTAATGCTAAAACAGAAGCGTTCCTAGTTGCCTGACTTATATATGCTGCGGTACGTACACCTTTAGCAACCTTACCACCTACGGCCGCCGTCTTATATGCCTTGTATGCTTTACCTGCTTGTGTGAACTTACCTACTGGCGTGAACTTCTTGGTGAGAACGATCTGTGAGATGAACGCACCAAAATCGCCTGCTGTTTCAAAGATTCTATTAAGATGGCCACGAAGTTTACCCTTCTTATAGTAATACATATCACGGTATTCCCGTGTTTCTTGTGTCGCAGGAGTTATAAGTCCACTCTTATAAGGATCTAATCTATTTACTGCTTTATCAACGAAAGGAGATACTTCAACAGTACCTCTCGCACCCTGTTGAAAATACTTTGCTACCTGGAAAGGCAACTGAGCTAAACCCATCAGAGGCTGTTCAACGATACCACTAGCTCCCTTTGCCAACCAATAAGGTAAACCTGGTGGTATTTTCTCTTGAGGTAAACCATACTGAGTAGGAGGAGGTGTTAATCCAGCCCTTACCTGTTTAGAAGCAGGAACTGTTTTCGTAGCATCGGGAATAAGACCTTTGCCTATGTGTCCTATTAGAGTACTACTACTTTGTTTTCCCCTAGTAGATATTCTACCAATGAATTCTGATTCAGCCATTATCTCTCCGTAACTCCTTGTCCTAGTGCTCTAAGATAATCTGGCATCATTCCACCAAACCTTCCCAATGCTCTTGTTCCCTCTTGGAGAGTATACCAAGGTAAAGCTGCTGCTTTCTGTAGAGCAGGTGCGTTAGGATCAAACATCCCTGGTGCCTGATTTCCCATAAACGATTCACCCATAGCTGCTCCTGCACCGCCCACTGACCTTCCAAAATCTCCCATTCCTCTACCTACTTGTGAGAAAAACTCAGTCCCTGGGGTTTGTTGAATAGGTGGTAGAGGAGTAGTCACTCCTTGTTGTTTCATCTGTTTCTGTATCTGTTTCTTCTTTTCCTCTGCTTGTTTTACCTTCTCCTTTATCTTATTAACACGACCCTTCTTACCATCATAAACTTGCTGAATATCTTTCTGACCAGCTTGACGTGCTTTAATCCATTCTTCATCAGCTATATGAACTTCACCATTGTTTAAAACAACAACGTTCTTACCTTCCTTCTCAGCACGTCGGATTGCTTCTTTTATCGCATAATCATCTATTGCATCTTCCACAAATTCCTGTGGAGCAGTTTCACCGAACAACTGTTTGTGAGTATCTTTATAGATCTTTCCAAAATCAGCTGGTTGACCTGGTTTCATTTCCATCCAAGCTCTCTCAACTGCTGCTTTCATAGTCAAATCAGCCCTATCCTTCTGACTGATAGGTAACTGACCTAGAGTTTTAAGTCTATTGACTTCACTCGCCCAATCTTTTCCTGCTTTACCTAGAGCAAAACGTTGACCTCCCAGTTGGAGTCCCCCTGTCTTGGAAGGGATTACCATTCCTTTGGAGATCATTGTAGGTAAGACTGCCATTAGTTCTTTAGACCTACGATCTTTATCTGCTGCCTTCTTTCCTGCATATCCTTTGAGCCCTTGAGCTAGAACAGAGAAAGCTGTTTCCATAGCGTTAGGGCCACGTGGAGATCTAGGATTTAAGGCTGGTATTGATTGAAATGTTGCTGGATTTGCCATAATTTCCTCCTATTAAAATCCCACAACTGGGATACCCGCATTAAATTGTTGATTGAATTGAGAACTAAGGTTTCCATAACCACCACCACCACCATAGAGATCTGCTGTCCCAGGAGTCATACTATACGTATCACCACCACCTTGATTCATCAAATATGGTAATGTAGATGCTATCGCACCCATACCTTGACCTAAATAATCAGGTGCTGCAGGTGTTGGTTGTCCTGGCACAACCTGTGCGTTAGGACCTTGAGGCATCATCTGTGAGTAATAAGGGAATGTCTTAGCGGCATCCTGTACCGAACCCATCTCTAATCCTGCCATATATTGATCTATCTGTTGGCTCTTAGTCATATAATCACGGAGTTGTTTCTCACCACGGGCTACAGAACCTTTAGGCCCTAGGCCCGCACCTGATCCCATCTCCTGTGCAAGCTGAATAGCACCACGCCTCTCACCAGGCCGCCCGAGATAAGACTCTTGCAAACTACTTGTCATACCTTTCTTAATCTTAGGCAGATATTTCTGAAGATAAGGTGGTGCCTCACCAGACATTAAATTCTGTATCTGCTGAGTGTAGAAATCAGAAGTTAATTGTTGACGTGGCTCGGTGAATCCATACTGTGGCATTGTTACAACGCCACCTCCACCTCCTTCAGGTGTATCCTGATTGCCTGACATTACAGCTCCAAGAATTGCGGAACCTCCTATTGCAGTGGCTACTCCTGTACCTACTTCACTTCTCATTTGTTTCTTAAAGTGATTCCACAGGTAATGTAATAGTTTTATCATAGTACCATCTCCTTGTATTTTACCTTCTTACTAGAAGGTATATGTGATGATTTGAGTATCTCTCCATATTTATCCTGAGACATAGTTCTTAATGCTTTATCCATGCTTAAATCCTGAATGACTTTAAGTGGATTACAACCTAATTTTTCACCGTTCTCCTTCATTGTGATCCAACGACGTAGAATTTCAATCTCTTGTTCACTATAACCTCTACTCTTGGAAAATGATTCCCAGTCTCCAGATGCATATAATTCTTTTTGTTCTTTATTCCAATCACTCCAGAAGCCTGGTTTCTCATGAGCATATATTTCTTTAGTCAATCTCCTAAATTCTTCAGGATCAAAAGCTATCTGCTTAACAAAGTTATTGAATACCCTATCCACTTCAGGAGTAATATCAATAGTCTTATGTAAATCATCATAATCATCAATATGTATTTCTTTCTCCAGTTTCTCTATATCTGTGCTATTCGTAGGATTAGGATGAACTGTTACCCACACGACATCTGAATGAGAATACCCAAACCGTTTCATCTCGGCTGGGGCTACCATAGATTGTGGTGCTTTGACCCTACGCACTCCTGATTCAGTAAGTATAGTCATATCGCCTTTCATAAAACAATTCATATAACTATCCCTATGAAGTTTCCCAACTATAAAATAACCTTTAGGTATAAATAATTCCCTGATATATAATCCTTTAGCAAACTTGTGTTTTAACGGAAAACAATCATCAATCAATGCTCCAGGTAAACTCTTAATCTTATGTTCTAAAGCCGTGATTAACTTCCTGAACTCCATATTAATAGGAGGCTGTTCAGGTATTGGGAACACCTCTATTAGAGGATCAGTACTTAAAACTTCATATTTGTCTATCTTCTTAGCTAATACTGTCATTAAGTTATCTTCGGTAATGCTTTAACCGCACTTCCATCATATATTCTAATTCCACTATCATCGGCTGCACCTGGCGTAATCAATGGTATTCCATAAGTTGTAGCACCTTTTCTTGTCCTAAGTTTATGCGAAGCTGTTAAAGTTTCTCCTGCTATAACAACAGTTCCGCTTGATGTTCCAATTCTTTTCCCAATATCGATATAATTTTCTGGACCCCAAGCCCTTAATTCATATGTTTGCTGGCCAGCAAAACCTGCAACATACGCTCCTTCAAAATAGACTTTTATAGCAGTAACATCACTCCAACTACCAGTGTCAGTATTCGTTCTCTTAACCCAAGTGGTGACACCAGGTCCTCCCCAAATAGTATAGACCAAATTCCATGCACTACTATAATATAAATAAATGTAACAATATTTTATTCCACCATCAGACCCTGATGCTGCACTTACTAATGCTACTGAAGTTATACTATTGGCTGATTCAGAAAAAGTTACTATATCTTCTGTAGAAAATCCTCCCGCCCCACCACCAGCAGCTGCGCCTTGATGATATGTAGCCTCATTATCGTCATTTATTGTAGAAACATCATTAGTTTCAGTAGCATTGCTCCAAGTTCCTTTTGAGGCAGTTCCCGCTAAACTCCAATTTATATTAGCCATTATAAATCAGTCCTAAACCAGAACCTACCAGTCTGAGTGCAGCCAGTATCATCAGTTCTGTTTTCTATAATAAAGTTCTTAGATTGCTTATCTTGAAAATCAATATCATCAGCAGTCTTCAAAGCCACATTACCACTTGAATTAGTTTCCCATAACACAGACGCATCAACATATGCATCAGTTGCAGCTTCTCTGACTATCTTATCTAACAAGTCTTTAAGGACAACTATATTTTCCTCATTAAATTCAGGTACATCAAGAGTCTTATCTATTGGCATAAATACTCCCTACATTGCCACAGGCATTGGTGAATACAGCCCTTGGATTTCATCCAATTCAAAATCATATGCATCGTTCTTATAGATACGCAAACTAATCTTCCTGCCCATAGCATCCGACGGAAAGAATGATTCCCAGCTTGAACTATGCAAATTTAAGTCTATGGTAAACGAACTGCTAGAGTTCTCTGTTTCCCAATCTATAGTAAACGAACCTTCTGACCCATCATGAATACTAATGATATTCTTGAATAATTTATCTAAGAGAGGAGTATCAAAGTTTCTAAAACCTACTTTGTATATAAACTCGACAGCCGTTTCAGCAGTAGAGGCACCACGAATATAATTCATCTTTACTACATATCCATCAGTTAAATATATTTGAGGATTAGTAACTTTGGTGTCTACTGCTGTAAAAGCTACCAATACCTGAAACCAATTTGCCGCAGTAGAAACTA
>Ga0307928_10001879_pt1 | contig 15998 bp, 18 predicted proteins | sample AceLakmetagen232_FD_201815 | JGI IMG/M metagenome (GOLD analysis project Ga0307928, IMG submission 201815) | Saline water microbial communities from Ace Lake, Antarctica - #232 | ecosystem: Environmental > Aquatic > Non-marine Saline and Alkaline > Saline | place: Antarctica: Ace Lake... | reverse complement strand
AGCCGACCTATAGTACACAGTTTCTTTCGCCTGGCCACACGGCCCACGGGAACCAGCAAAATGCAGGAGCAAGACGATGTTTAACAACTCAGAGCGTACTATTTGGCACTCGGTAGATGATCGCCTGCCGAAGAAAGACTCCCGGATATTGATGTGGAACGATTCTGAAGGCATCTTGATTGGCTGGCACGACGAGGATGGATGGTATGCGGAAGATGTTGGGTATCTAGGCAGCGATGGCCCAACCCACTGGGCCAGTATGCCGCTAGGGCCACATGGCAAGGGGGACTGACCATGACCGCCAGCAACAGAGCGGACATGAAGACCCTCGAACGCCGCCACATTGCGAAGAGCGCGGCGCATATGCGGCATGCGGCCATGATAGGCGGCTGTCGGCCACAATCGCCCCTTCGCGGATACCACCTCGCATATGCGGCGGAACAGGCCACTTCCGCGTGCGAAGTGTCTGTACTACTGGGAAAAGGGTAGCCATGGCCGGACTCTTCGGCACAACCAAGGCGCGCGCGAAGGCGCTCCCGAAGTCCGTACAGCCGGACGTGCGGTCATCCTATGACGCGCACAAGGATCGCGTTGGCAAGCGCCAGGCCGCGCAGAGCAAATCCGGGCGCAACATCGGGGACATGCCGGCCGTTGTAGACCCAAAGCGGAAAGTGTCCTGTAGACTCGACTTCGGCCGGTTCTGTACGACATATTCGCCAGACACGTTTTATCTCCCGTGGTCGGAAGACCATCTCAAAGTTATTGCACGGATAGAAACCGTAGTCCTTCGCGGCGGACTCTACGCCCTCGCCATGCCGCGCGGCTCCGGCAAAACATCCCTTGTCGAGCAGGCGGCAACTTGGGCAATGCTCTACGGTCACCATAGATTTATCGCGTTGATCGGTGCCACTGAACCGGCCGCGTGCGAAATGCTGACATCCATTCGCATGACCCTGGAGACCGAAGACCTATTCCTCGATGACTTCCCGGAAGTCGTGTTCCCCATCCGCGCGCTAGAAGGCATTACGAACCGTTGCGGCGGGCAGCTATTCCACGGCAAACAAACCCGCATGAAGTGGAAGGAAGACGAGATCATTTTCCCGAGCATCGAGGGAAGCCAGGCTTCCGCCGCCATCATCCGGGTTGCCGGGATAACTGGGCGGGTTCGGGGGATGAAAAGCAAGACGCCGGACGGCAGGAGCATACGCCCTACCCTCGTTCTTCCCGACGATCCGCAGACGGACGACTCGGCAAAATCGCTTGCCCAAAACCAATCGCGCGCGGCGATCCTGGCCGGGGCGATCCTCGGCCTTGCCGGGCCGGGAAAAAAGGTTTCCGGGGTCATGCCATGTACGGTTATTCGTCCCGGCGACATGGTAGACACCATACTCGACCGCGCCAAGCACCCCGCCTGGAATGGCGAGCGGACCAAAATGGTCTACTCGTTCCCGACCAACCTGGCGCTATGGGAGCAGTACGGCGAAATATGGGGGGACTCGTTCCGGGAGCATGGCGACATCCGAGACGCTACCGAGTTCTACCGGGCCAATCGCGCGGCCATGGACGAAGGGGCCGTTGTCGCGTGGGAAGAAAACCACGATCCAGACGAACTTTCGGGGCTCCAAAGCGCAATGAACCTAAAGCTCCGCGACGAACCGGCATTCTGGGCGGAGTACCAAAATTCACCGCTTCCGGACGACAACGACCAGGAGGAACAGATAACGGTCGATCAAATCACCCAGAAGCTTAACGGCCACTCGCGCGGGTCCGTCCCGGTGGGTTGCGACGCTCTCTCAATGTTCATCGACGTACAGGGCAAGCTTCTATATTGGATGATTTGCGCATGGGAGACGGACTTCACCGGCTACATCATCGCATATGGTGCCTACCCCGACCAAAAGCGGAGAGACTACACGCTCAAAAATGCGCGCGTGACGCTCGCACACAAGGCACCAGGGGCGGGGTTGGAAGGGTCGATCTATGCGGGATTGGTGGCGGTTTGCGGGAAACACCTCGGGAGCGAGTGGAGACGGGGCGACGGGGCTATAATGCACATAGACCAGTGCATCATCGATGCCAACTGGGGCACCTCCACCGATACAGTGTACCAGTTCTGCCGACAGAGCGAGTATGCCGCCATACTACTGCCTTCGCACGGCATGTATGTCGGCGCGTCTTCCCGCCCGTTCGACACGTTCAAGAAGCAGCGAGGCGACAAGGTAGGGCTAAACTGGCGCGTTCCCAACACCAGGGGCAAGCGGGCTGTCAGACACGCGCTAATCGACACCAACTTTTGGAAGTCGTTTGTATCCGCCCGCCTGGCCGTGCCGATGGGCGACAAAGGGTGCCTCTCGCTCTACGGTCGCAAGCCAGTGGTGCATCAGCTTCTAGCCGGTCAGTTGGTCGCGGAATACTGCGTCAGGACCGAAGGGCGAGGGCGGACGGTGGACGAATGGAAGACTAGGCCTGGGAACCCGGATAACCACTGGTTTGATTGCCTCGTTGGTTGCGCGGTCGGTGCATCAATGCGGGGCGCGAGTCTCCCGAGCAACCAGGCGGGGCCTGGCAAAACACGGCGCGCGCGCGTCAAACTATCTGACATCCAAAAGGAAAAGAGGCAAGCGTGATGAAGCTAGAACAGGGACAGAAGGCAATCGCGGATATTCTCGGGATATCGGAGCGCACTCTGCGCACATGGCTGGACAGCGACGACCCGCCGCCGGCCTATCGTGTTCACGGCGTATGGTGCGCGTTTGCCGAAGACTTGCACGGGTGGATCAAGGACCGGCCGAAGGGCACGGGTAAACCGGAAGCAGAGCAGACGCCGGAGCCCGCCCCATCCGAGCCAGCCCCGCCTAAGGTCAAGCGCAAGTACACGCGGCGGAAGCCGAAGCAATGACGGCTAGGGGACGCCAAAAGCGCCCCGAACCTATCCAGGTCCGGGGCGCGTGCGGGTGGCTAGCCTACCGCGACAATTCCGTGAGCATCGCCGCCACCCTATCCACTTCATGCGGGCCGGTCGGCACCGCCCCACACAGGCGCTTTGTCACGCTTGCGCGGCACATTTCGAGCCGGTGAGCAATCGCCTGCTGAGTGATGCCGAGACGCTTGGCACGCCGCACGAGGCGCGAGAACTCCAGTGCGTAGTTTGGTCCAGTGGCCATCATCAGCCCGCTGCCAACGCGTCGGCGATTGCGGATTCGACCATCGTCCGCGCTTCCGTCTCGGAGCGTCCGCACATCAGGGAAAAAACAAGCGTGTTCATCAAACTGGAACGGACGGCGGCGAGGTCGGCGGCGTGGCGGTCTGTTGCAACGGGATTGTCTTCATAGTCTGGTTCCTTCTGCTTGGTTCGGGAGGGGCCGTCCCCTCCCGAGTTTGGTGGCATTAGGCATGGATTGAGGCGCACATGCTGTATCGGCCGAACGGCAAGACAGTTTCCGCCTTGTTGTAATCGCTGTCTTTCTTGGCGATGCGAAGGGTCTTCCCGGCGGCAGTAGTGATGGTTTTCGCGGTACGTTTGGAGACCGTAATCGCGAAGATGCATTCGTGGTCGCATGTGCTGCGGGTGCTGTAGGCCTGGCCGACTTTGAATGTCTTCATGTTCTCGGTTCCGTTTGGGGCGTTTTGTTTGGTGGCGTTCCTTTGCATACCTATATAATACACCATCCGTTACGCAATACAAGGGGGAACGCGTAACTACTTGCGCTTTTGTCTTGCGCCACAGAAACCCGGCAAAAAACGGCAACGGCGGGAATCCCGGTTGTACCTGGCAGCGCCACCGTTTACCGTGGAAGTGTATACAATCCACGGAGACCGTGAATGGCCGACGAAATACAGACCAGCATCAGCGACAACGCCACGGGGCCGAAGCGCGCCCGTGGGGACTCCGGCGAGATCGAGCAGCACAGCCTCATCGACCAGATTGCGGCGGATAGGTACCTGGCCGCGAAGGGCACCGCCGCGCAGCCACACCGCGCCCTTCGGTTCGCGAAGCTAGTCTCTTCGGGGAGCGAATAGCAGTGCCCGCAATCGTAGACCAATATTCGCGACCGGTGGCACTGAGCCAGATGCCACGCCGCAAGCTGACGCGGCCTGTCAGTGCCCGATATGATGCAGCGCAGACCAACGCGGACAACCGCAACCACTGGGGAGCTGCCGATGCATTGTCGGCGGATGCCGCCGCGTCGTCGAGCATCCGCGCCATTCTCCGGAAGCGGTCGAGATACGAGACAGAAAACAACTGCTATGCGCGCGGGATCGTGAACACGCTTGCCAATGACACCATCGGCACAGGTCCACGGCTGCAAATGCTGACTGACAGCGCCACCGTGAATAGGGACGTCGAGCGCGACTTCGCCAGTTGGTGTCTGGCGGTTTCCCTACCCGCCAAACTGCGCACCATGCGGCGTGCCAGGGCGACAGACGGCGAGGCGTTCGCAATCATGGCGAGCAACCCCAATCTGAAGCACGACGTGAAGCTCGACCTACGGCTTGCGGAAGCGGAGCGCGTCACGTCCGGCTATCTCAGCCAGGCAGAATCGAACGACCACGATGGCATACTGACCGACGCATACGGGAACCCGGTTTCGTACCGTGTTCTCCGCCACCATCCCGGCGGCGCGTATGGGATGACATTCAGCGAGGACGCGGACAACGTAGCTGCTGAATTTGTATTGCATTGGCTTAACCACGGTCGCCCGGAACAGCACAGGGGCATCCCGGAACTCACGCCCGCGCTTCCGCTCTTCGCGCAACTCCGCAGATATACGCGCGCGGTGCTGGGCGCTGCCGAGTCCGCCGCCGACTTTGCCGCCGTAATGTATGCGGAGAACCCGGCGGAAGACGACGATGTCCCCCTCCCCGCAGCACTGGACGAGGTTGAACTAACGCGGAATATGATGCTTACCCTCCCCGCAGGCTGGAAGCTCGGGCAGATGGACCCGAAACAGCCGAGCGCGACATACGCGGAGTTCAAACACGAGCTTGTCAACGAGATAGCGCGCTGCTTCAATATGCCCTTCAACATCGCGTCCGGGAACTCTGCGGGCTACAACTACGCATCCGGGCGACTCGATCACCAGACCTACTTTCGGGCGATTCGCGTGGACCAGGACGAAGCTGAGTCTGTAGTTCTTGACAGAATCCTAGTCGCCTGGTTGCGCGAATATTGGCTCGTAAAGAACCTATTCGTTGCGCCTGGCCACGCGTGGTTTTGGGCCGGGCACGAGCATGTGGACCCGGCAAAGGAGGCAACCGCGCAGGCCAAGAGACTAGCCAGCAGGACGACCACGCTCTACGCGGAATACGCAACCGCAGGCAAGGACTGGGAGAAGGAAACAGACCAATGGGAGCGCGAGCAAATCCGCATCGCGCAGGGGATGAAGCGCATCTCCGAAGCAGGACCACAACAGGAGGCAGACAATGGATAAGCCATTGAAAATTCAGGCCGCAGCCGATGACAAGCCGGCCAAAGTTTCCGGCGTCGCGTACAATGGCGGCAAGCTCTCAATCTACGGTTGGGAAGACCCCGTAGTCGTTGACATTGCCGGAATGGAAACCGGGGCAGACGAAACCCCGCTTCTCGCGGACCACTTCGGATATGCAGACAATCGGCTCGGGCTCGTGACCGTATCCATTGCAGGGGGGAGGGCCATTGAAGTCAGCGGGAGCATCGTTTCGGAGACCGACCGCGCAAAGGAGATCGTGTTGCAGGGCAAGAAGGGCGCGGACTGGCAACTGTCCATAGGGGCCACGGCAAACGCAGTCCAGCACGTCAAGGAAGGCGCTCGCACCATCAACGGGCAGGATCACGCCGCCCCGTTTTTCCACATTTCCAAAAGCACGCTCTGCGAAGTTTCCGTCGTTCCCATTGGTGCCGACCAGCAAACCCACATGACCATCGCAGCCTCTCTAATCAAGACACAAACTGACCAAGGAGTAGTCGCCATGCCCCCGACCAAACCCGCCGAAGCCGCGAAGATCGAAGCCGCCAAGCAAGAGGCCGCGAAGGTCGAAGCCGAAAAGATCGAGGCTGCAAAGAAGGAAGCCGAAAAGATCGAAGCCGCGAAGATCGAAGCCGCGCTGATCGAGGCCGCGAGGCAGCGGACCGACAGCGCCCCCGACATCGCCGCGCTGATTGCGAAGGCCACCGCAGACGAACGCACCCGCGTCGCCGCGATCAAGGCCATTTGTGCCGGTGACTGCCCCGAGATCGAGGCCACGGCCATTGCCGATGGACAGACCCCGGAGCAGGTTTCCCCGCTGGCGCTTGCCGCCCTTCGCGCCAGCCGTCCGAACATCGCCGGGATCAACGTCGGTGCCGGCTCCGCCAACGGGCCGGAAGTCCTCCAGGCAGCGGCCATGTCCGCCTTCGGCATCGACGAAAAGGCGCGCTTGGCCGACTGCGGCGAAAAGGCCGTCGAAGCCGCGGGGAAGCAGTACCGCCACGGGCTCGGGCTGCAACAGATGATCGTGCAGGCCGCGCTTGCCAACGGTTGCCAGCACGGCGACTTCCGCAACTACCATAGGGAAATCCTGCAAGCCGCGTTCTCTTCGGCGTCCCTCCCCGGAATCCTCTCAAACGTCGCCAACAAGCGGCTACTCGCCAGCTTCGACGCCGTCGAACAGGTATGGAGGCAAATCTCCGCCATCGGGCAGACTCCCGACTTCAAGGCCATGTCGTCCTACCGCCTCACCGGCGACCAGGGATTTCTCGAAGTGGCCCCGGACGGAGAGCTGAAGCACGGGACTCTCGGCGAGGAAAGCTACAGCAACCAGGCCAAGACGTATGGCCGGTTGATGGTCCTCACGCGCCAAATGCAGATCAACGATGACATGGGAGCGCTCGCCAGCATGTTCCAGCGCCTCGGGCGCGGGGCCGCGCTGAAGGTCAACGATGTATTCTGGACCGCGTTCATGGACAACGCCGCGTTTTTCGCCGCCGGAAACAGCAACTACATGGACGGCGCGACTACCGCGCTCGACATCGACGCGCTGACCGCCGGGAACCTGCTTTTCCGCAAGCAGACCGACCCGGACGGCAGCCCCATGGCCGTTCTCGCCAAGTATCTGCTGACACCGGTCGATCTCGAAGTCACCGCCAGGAAGCTGATGGTCGATACCACGGTTATCGCCACCGACTTCGCCGCATCGGCTTCCACCGTCGCGACCAGCGGCAACCCGCACGTCGGGAAGCACACGCCGATTGCTAGCGCGTACCTCAACGACTCGACCACGGCATGGTATCTCCTCGCCGATCCGATGGACGTTCCCGTCATCGAAACCGTGTTTCTGAACGGTGTCGAGCGTCCGACCGTCGAGAGCGCCGCCGCCGACTTCAACACCCTTGGCATCCAGTTCCGCGGGTATTTCGACTTCGGCGTCGCGAAGCAGGAATATCGCGGCGGCATCAAGAGCAAGGGCGCAGCCGCCTAAGTCTAGTATCCCTCCGGGGATCTTCTCCGGCGGGGCTTCCCAAAAACCAAAAAAAAGGATACGAAACATGATCGCCAGATTCTACCAAGACGGCCTCGCCATCGACCACACGCCGACCGGTGCCATCTCCGCCGGAGACGTGGTATTGGGCGGCGACACCATCGGGATCGCCAAGAACGACATCGCCGCCGATGCGTTGGGCGCTCTCGCCATCACCGGCCTCTACATCGCCACCAAGCCGGGCGACGAGGCCTGGAGCAAAGGCGACTTGCTATACTGGGATTCCGCCGCCGAGAACTTCACGACCACCCCGACCGCCTATATGGCAGGGACGGCCGCCGCCGACGCCACCACGGCCGCAGTGACCGGACAGTTGCTTTTGCAGCAGTACGGCTCGCTGAACGCGCTTTGCAGCGCCAACGCCACGCAGACCGAAATCTACGTCGCGAAGACCGGGAACGACACGCTTGGCGACGGTAGCCAGGCGCGGCCCCTCCTCACCATCGCCGCCGCCGTGGCCATCTGGACCGCCCTCCGCCCGACCATCGTAGTCGGCCCCGGCACCTATGCCGAAGCCGCCCAAATCTCCTGGCCGGACATCACCGGCCTCAAGATCATGGGCATTGGCAACCCCGTAATTTCCGCCGCTGGCGAGGACGAGGTAATCGACATCAGCCCCACGTTCACGACCGGCACGATGGAGGCGACCCTCGCGGGTATCAGCATCGACGCCGATACCCAAATCGGCATCACCATCGCCAATGCAGCCATGACCAAGAAGCTCAACGTCTACATGACCGGCGTGGTGTGCAGCGAATCCACCTCCGGCGACTCGCTCGCCGTGGTCGGGACCGTCTCCGGTTCCGCCATTCGCGTCTACATGCGGGATTGCGAGTTTGAGGGGCTGGCAGACGTGGACTGGACCGACGCCGGGAGCCGATTCCGCGCCATTGGCACCTATTTCTACGGCGGCATCACCACCGCCGGGGCCGTCGCGGCGGAAGTCACGCTGCAAGCCTGTGTCATCAAGACGTCCGCGCTCAGCATCGGAAGCGCGAGCCAGGTACTCACCTACCGGGGGAGTATGTATTTCGACGACGACAGCACCTACACCGAGCTTGCCGACGGGTATTCGGCGTAGCGGGAGCCTGACCAATGGACCAGAAAGTAATAATTGAAACTACCGTCAAAATGGCCGAGACGGAGGATGGCAGCGACAGCAATACCGCCACCGTCTCGACCGGCAAGGACAACCGGACGGCGGAAGCAATCATCAAGCTGTCGCCCGCGCTGGACGCGGGCCAGGCGGGGGACGTGGCCTCTGACGGTGTGGACGGCCTCGCGACGGACCACGGCATCGAGGGGACGGATATCATCGGCGTTTCGTGGGGCACGTCGTGCCGCTACGGGATTACGGTCGATTCGGCGTCCGCGAATGCAATCACGTTCGACGCCACCCCGACGCCTGGTGGCGACGCCATGCCGGCCGAAGGCACGGCCGTTGTTGTTTCCGTAGAAAACGACATCATCATCGGCGGCGACGGCGACAACGTGCAGGCCCTCGCCATCAAGTGCGACTATGCCGCGCACGTCCGCTTCGAGGAATCGGATGGGACCGTCATTCACGCGGTGGACATCACGGCCGGCGACGTATATACCTGGCTGGCGGACTCCAACGTCGCCAACCCGCTGACCGGCAACCCCTGGACGAAGATTGTGGCGATCAACAAGGCCGTCACCGCCGCCAGTCTCGAAATCACCATCCTGTACGATACCTGATAGGAGTTTCCCCCAGTGTCTGACATGCTCGGAACCGGCGCGACCTGGCTCGCGGCACAACGGCATACGCACCTGACCGCCAGCGTCGAATACGCTCGCGGCACGGACACGGTTACGCTCGCGGCAACGGTTGGACAAACGGCTTTCGAGGACGAGGACCAATACGGGCGGACGCTCCGCACCGTCTCCCGCGATTATCTGGCACGAGCCGCAGACTTGATAATCGCGGGGGAAACGGTGTTCCCGGAACCAGGCGACATCATCACCGACGATGCGGGAAGCTTTGAAGTCATGTCCCCGACCGGGGAGCCGGAATGGCGATGGTCCGACGGCATCCGGGCGACAATCAGAATCCACACCAAGGAGATTTGACGACCGCCAGACTCTGACACAGACAAACTAAGCGCGGGGCCGGGCCCCCACCTTTCTCTGCATTCTCTTCTCTTCTCCTCTCCGCCCGGCCCCGCGCTCTCCAAACCAAACAGGATAGACCTACCCGTTCCAATGTCCGCACTCGTATCCAACCTATGCGACGAAGTGACAGCGATACTCAACGCCACCGACTTCGGCGTCGAATGTACCGCGACCAAGTCGTATGTCCCGAGTCTCGAACTCAAGGGAGCGGGGGAGACTGTGTATCTCACGGTCGCGCCTCAGACGACCGGATACCGCCGGGACAGCAGGTCCGCCACCGGGAGACCCGTGGAAATCGGTATCGGCATACAGCGCAGGCTCCCACGCGAAGACCCCGATACCGTAGTCGAAACCATGCTGGATGTAGTCGAACGCGTCGCGACCGAATTGCACGGAACCAGGGTTGCAGCCCTATCCGCCGTCTGCATCTCGATTCAGAACGACCCTATCTATGCACCCGACCACATGAAGGACGTCCGTCTCTTTACGTCGGTCCTCACCACGCAATGGGAGGCGGTGCAATGATACAGGGACTGGCACCCCATACGAGGACTCCGGGGATTGCGATGCGCGGGTACGTCAAGTTCGACAAATCGCGCGTGGTTACGTCGGTAGAGACGGCGAACAAGCGATACCTCTTCCGGGCCGGCGCGTTCACCCGTGGCGGCGCGAAGCGTCTAATACGGTTCCGCAAGGACTCCGGGAATGCATCGCTGGCGGGCACCCCCCCGCACACTCACGGCGACCGCAAGCTCAAGCGGAGCGTCGCATATGCGGTGGACCAGCCCGGCGGCAATGTCATAATCGGGCCGGCGGCAAGCTGGATTGGCAAGCTCGGGGCCTTGCACGAGTTTGGCGGCGTTCGCGTAGTCAAGACTCCGCCGGTTGGGTTCCAGGGGACGCAGCGCTACAAAAAGGGCGACATCGGCCCTGTTTCGACGGGCAAATTCTCCGCGTACAAGACTAGCTCGACACACGGGTACAAAGACGCGGACGGGTCGGCAGTCGCCTTCGTCCAGTTGCGCACCGTCAAGCAGGCAGAACATGCCGGACGGCTGCGGAGACGACTAGCCAGAAAATACGCAACAAGAAAGACGGCGACATACCCGGCCCGGCCGTTCATGGGACCGGCCCTCGCAGAGATCACGCCAAAACTACCCGCCATGTGGGCGGATTCGTTCCACTAGACCAACCAAGGAGACCAGACCATGGCCACTACGTTCGGATTTGAAGCGAAATTCTACTACGGCACGGCAGGAAGCACCGCTTCCAGCGAGCTGTCGAACTGCAAGGATTTGACGCTCAACAGCGAGGCGACCGCCGGAGAAATCACCAGCCGCGCGACCGGCGGCTACAAGGCGTTCGCGTCCGGGCTCAAGGACGCCAGCGTCGAGTGGGAGATGGTCTGGTTGACCGACAATGCCGGGTTCGAAGCCATCCGCGATGCCTATGTTGGCCGTTCGGCCATTGCCCTCGCAATCCTGGACGCGGCCAGCGGCGAAGGTCTGGACGCCGATTTCGTGATTACGGCTTTCAACCGCACCGAGAGCCTCGACGACCCGATGGCGGTTTCTGTCACGGCGAAGCCGACGTATGTCACGCGCGCGGCAGCCTGGGTCGAAGCGTCTTAAAGAGGGGGCCTGAGAATGCACGCATTCAAGGACAATGCAGGGCGAAACTGGACGGTGGCGGTAACGGTCGGGTCTGTCAAGCGGGTTAGGTCAATGCTCAATGTTGACCTTCTCGACGCCGCAGAAGGGAAGGTGTTTGCCCGCCTGGCCACCGACCCCGTTCTACTTTGCGACGTGCTCTATTGTGTCTGCAAGCCGGACCTAGACGCGGCAGGCGTCACAGACGAGCAATTCGGGGAGGCGCTTGCGGGCGACGCAATCGAGCACGCGACCGAAGCTCTGCTGGAAGACCTCGTTGATTTTTTCCCGAAAGCCCGCCGCCAGGTACTGGCCAAGGCGCTGGGCAAGCTCCGGACACTGGAGACGAGAGCGGCGGAGCTGGCCATGGCGAAATTCGACAGCCCGGAACTGGACAGGGAGCTGGACAGGATTCTGCAAGAATCTGGCAGTCCTGCCACGAACTCGCCGCCCTCGCAGGTACAGACCCAGAACCCCGAACACTCAGGGAACTGATATGGATGGCCGACGCCGTTTCCCGCAGAAGCTGGCAGATAGCTTCGGCGCAAATGGCACTTCTCGCAAACGTCAACCGAGACCCGAAACGAAACCGCGCGTTCAAGCCGACCGACTTTGACCCGTACTCGCAACCGGCCGGTCCGCCGCCAAAGGCCGACATTTCGATACTGAAGGTATTCCTCCCAGGACATGGCAGCTAGATCAAACATCAAGGCCGGATCGGCATATGTGGCGATCTACACAGACCAGACGGCGCTAGCGCGTGGATTGAAAAAGGCGCAGATGCGGCTCAAGGCGTTCGGGACGTCTGTCACGTCATACGGGCGGTCGCTTGTGAAGGCTAGCGCGCTAATCCTCGCGCCTGCCGCAATGGGGATCAAGACCCTAATCAGCTACGATGACCAAATGCGCGAATTGCAAGCCGTCACCAAGAGCGCGGCCGCGACGGCCGAAGGCGCGGCCGCTGATTTTGTGATGTTGGACGACAAGATTCGCCAGCTTGGGCGAACCACGTCCTACACGGCAACCCAGGTTGCCGCAGGCGCGACGGAACTTGGCCGCGCCGGATTCGAGCCAAAGGAAATCAACGACACGATCGACGCGGTTCTGAATCTCGGGAAGGCGACCCGCACGGAGCTTGGTCCGGCGGCCACATACGTCGCGGACACGTTGAGAGCCTTCCGGCTCGAAACATCGAAGGCAAGCGACGTTGCGGACACGATGTTTGTCACGACCACGCTATCTACTCAGGGCATGGATAGCCTTGGCGAGGCGCTCAAGTACGTTGGGCCATACGCGGTGGAAGCCGGCGAGAGTCTGGCCGATACCGCCGCAGCCATCGCGGTCCTGGCCAACAACGGGATCAAAGGGAGCATGGCTGGCCGCTCCCTCCGCATGGCATATCAGAAGTTGGTTGACCCAGGCTCGATATCTACGCTAAAGAGCCTTGGCGTCGAGGTTATAGACCAAGCCGGGAACTTGCGGAAGGTGGCAGACATCATCGGGGAGCTTGGGGACGCGACGAAGGACATGGGAACAGGGGCGAGGATGGCTGTATTTGCCAAATTGTTCGGGGCGCGCGCGGCAGGAGCGGCGCTAAAACTGGCGGGTAGCGAAGACTTCCGGGAAATGCAGGGAGGCTTGAAAGACATCTCCGGAGCAGTGGCCAAGGCATCGGCTGAGATGGAGGCAGGGCCAGGCGGCGCCTGGCGGCGAATGCTGTCGGCTATCGAGTCCATGTTCATCGACATTGGGAAGAGCATCGCCGGCACGTTCGACGATATCACCGTATGGATAAAGAAAGCGGCAACGGCAATAGAGTCATGGGTAAAAACGAACCGGGGCCTCGTCAAGTCGTTTACCCAAATCGCGCTAATCGTCGCCGGAGCCGGATTCGCGCTTGTCGGGTTGGGCACCATCTTCCACGTTGCCGCCTTCGCGACCGGCGCGCTCTCTACCGCGCTTTGGCTGCTCGTGCTCCCGCTGAACATCGTTCTCGGCACCGCCAGCGCCATTGCAACGGTCTTTGCATTCCTGCTGTCGCCTATCGGGCTCGTATCGCTCGCCCTCGTGGCAATCGGCGCGATCATCCTCAATGTCACGCAGATAGGGCAGGAATTTGCCGACAGCGCAATCGCCGCATTCCGCAGCATAGGCGAGGTGTTCGGCCAGGTTTGGGGCGGGATCGTGGATGCACTCAAAGCGGGTGACATCAAGCTCGCCGGGCGAATCGCATTCGCCGGGCTAAAAACTGTCTGGTTCGCGGCGCTCATCCCGATTAAAGAGGCATGGTATACGCTCATGGCCGGGCTTGGCGAGGCATGGACAGCCGTTTCAACGGTATTCAAAAAGGCGTGGGGAGTGCTAAAATACATGTGGTTTGGGCTCGTTTCGACACTGCGAAGCGTCTGGTATGGCTTCATGGCGGCGCTCAAACTGGGGTTCTGGGGGACGCTTGAACTACTCGCTAGGGGTATGGCATATTTCGCGCGGAAAATGGGGTTTCTCCTTTCCAAGATTCCAGGCGTCAAGAAAATCGGCATCGAGTTGATCAACACCGCAAATACCGCCGTGGCATATGTAGCGGACAAGCGCAGGGGCGCGCTCGGGACACTGAGGCAACAGAAGGCAGGGGAAGAAACGTATATGGCAGGCAAGCGCAAAGACCTAGGCGCTTCGTTTGCTCGCATCGACAAACAGAACCAAGATGCAAGCGCTGCGATGTGGGGATTCACGGACGGCAAGATAGCGGCCGCGCGCAAGCGCCATTCGGACGCGCAGAAGGAGCTTGACGCCGCGACGGCCGAAGCCGCGAAGAAGGCGGGGGCGCTTGGCACGGACGAATATGCAAAGCCATGGTGGGAATCCGCCCTGGAAGCCAGCGGAAGCGGAAAGGGCATGCCGACCGGCGGACAGATCGGCCAGGCGATTGCGGACGCGACATCGCGCGGCGCGTTCTCGCTCACATCCGGGTTGCTCGCGCTCCAGTCCGGCGGCGCGGCAAAGGCGCAGGAGCAGACAGCAGAGAACACCAAGCAGATAGCCGAAAGCACGGCGGCGACTAGCCACCTGCTAGACCAGACAGCGAGGTTCGCATAATGGCGGCAAGCGCAGAATTAGGCTACAATTCCATCCAGATAACCGCCAATTCAAGCGGCACTCTCACATCCGCAATTCTTCCCTATGTCGTGCGGGATGCAGCCGACGAAGCGGCGGCGATTGCCGCCGTCATGGATGAATCGGATTCGACCTACCAGGGGCTGTATCGCCAGGAATTTACCATCCGGGAGCGCATAGCGGAGACAGACTGGCGCGTTGAAGCGAGCTACCAGGGCAACACCAGCGAGGTGCAAATAGCGTTCGACACGACAGGCGCAACCCAGCATATAGACATTGGATTCGAGCAAATCGCCGCCTATGCTGTCGCCGGTTCTACCGCCCCCAGCGTACATGGTGCAATCGGCGTGGAGGGGACCGTACCGGGCGCACCGGTCAAGGGCGCGGATATCGTTGGGAGCCAATACCAATTCACCGAAACCCACTATCTGAGCCGCTCGACCGTAGATTCCGACTACCGCAACGCCATAGCCCGCAAAAGTAGCATGTACAACAACCAGCCATTCCGTGGATTCAATCCGTGCGAAGTCCTGTTCCTCGGGGCGTCCGGGCGAATCCAGGGCAATGGGCGTGGCGACGTTTGGGAGATTCAATTTCAATTCGCGGTTGCCAGAAATCAGATCAACATTGCCGTCGGCGATATCGTTGTACTCCGGAAGCGTGGCTGGGAATATCTTTGGGTAATGTACGACAACGAAATCAGCCAGAACCGGTTCGTGAAAAAGCCGGTCGCCGCATTCGTCAACAAGGTATACTTGGGGACTGACTTCTCGTCCCTCGGCATCGGCACGGGGACGCTATGACCGTTGCGAAAGTATCGCCAGGCCAGTCGTTCCGCCCGAAGGCTGCGGATTGGAACGCGTTCGCTGACGCGGCCAACGCCGCCGGGATGCAGTCGGGGCCAATGGCGAATCCAGGGGGATCGACCTTCCCACAGCCGTCCGGCATGCTTTGGGTGCGCAACGATACGGCGCGGGTCATTCCGGCATACAGACCTATCCACCTCGACGAAATCGGCACCGAGATTGCCACGGGCACGACAGAGTGGACAATCACACTTGCAGCTCACCTCTTCTTTTCCTTCACCGGGAACAGAGACGGCCGGACGGCGATAACGCAACAGATCATATACCCAGGCCAGCTTGGGCGGGTAGTGGTCAGTGGCACAACTCCATCATACGTTTTGCGATACAACGCGGGGGAACGCTTCGCGACATTCCGCCGCGAAGGATATGATATTTGGTCCGTTACCGGGCGACTGAAAAGCACTACGCACGGAGAGGCAGACATTCTGAGCGCGCCGGAATTTGACGGGCAGGGCGAGTATCTATGCGTCGTCAACATTGGCGGGAGCATCGACAACGGGCCACTGTTCAGCCTGCACTACGCGGACAGGGTGCTGAGTATGGCCATAGACGAAGTTGGAGCCACCGGGGCAAACGAGGTTTTCACATTCACCGGCACGGCCGCACTCAATAATTATCTGTACGTTTTCAGCCGAAACGACGTACATGGCGAAACCGGGCTAATGTACGCCACAAGTTCAAGCATGACCCGCGCCAGCGGAGGAAGGGTATTCGACAATGACATGGTGCAGGTAGACGG
>Ga0307928_10001878_pt1 | contig 15999 bp, 24 predicted proteins | sample AceLakmetagen232_FD_201815 | JGI IMG/M metagenome (GOLD analysis project Ga0307928, IMG submission 201815) | Saline water microbial communities from Ace Lake, Antarctica - #232 | ecosystem: Environmental > Aquatic > Non-marine Saline and Alkaline > Saline | place: Antarctica: Ace Lake... | reverse complement strand
TGACAGACTTCATAGATTTACTTGTACTCTTAGATATCTTGTCCATGTGAAGCTGTGAATCAGTGGAAAGGGTCTTTAATGAAGTTTTCCCAGCTTTTGCCATTTCATTCATTTCGAGTTTTACTATTCCACTGGCAGTTTTTACAGAAGATTCAATACTTTTATCTATTTTATTCTGGGCAGATCTTTGCTGTGTACTAAATTTGCGCATATCCTCAAGCATACCATTTAAATGTTTGCTATATTGATTTTCTAGATTTGCGTGTTTCTTATTTAGTTTTTCCCATTCATCTCCCATCTTATTATAATCAACAATGATATGACCGATTGTCTTATCGGTCATATCAGCTAATGTTCTTTGTCTCTCAATCATAATATTAAAAGTGGATTCCTGGGATGTTGACATATTAGATAATGCTGTTTTAATAGTATTATTGGCTTCTTTATATGTACTTGCGGACTCTTTTCTAATATCTTTTGCAAATGTAGATATTTCTCGCATTGCAGATTTATTAGAAGCCTTCGTCTCCTTGGCCATTGTTTTACCAGAAGCCGTAAGAGTTTTATCATAATTTTTTACAGTTGTTAAAACATCTTTTATGCCTTTCTTTAGATCAGCAACATCGGCAGTAAATTTATACTTTATGTCTTTTTCTTTTGACATCAGGGTTTTCTCCACCTTTACGATTTTTACTATTCTTGGAAACCGCTTTATTTTGAGCCTTTGCCATAGCGATAAGTATAGATTTCATTTCAGATGTTGACTGTGTAGGGCCAACTTCTCCTGTGAATATACTCTCCCAATCTATAATAAAATCTGTAAGTTTAGTTTTTTTAGACCCGCCCTTACTATACAATGCAGACATAATATCTGTTATTAACATTGCAATAGAGGCAAGATGACATTCAATTCTATTAACATCATCTATAGGTTCAATGGCGTTATACGCTTCCCATTCTCGAAATTGAAAGGCGGTAAGGTCATCCATAAGAAAATCTGGATGACCATACCCAAGGACCTTGCACAGGCGGAAAGCAAACCTGCGGTCACCTCTCAATATTAGTTTTTTGCTAAAACTTTCGGATCTTTAATTTCTGCTTCTTCCATTCCAGAAGATGCTTGGAATATCTTAATTAGAGAACCCATACTGAAATTTTCCATTACGATGTTTCTTTCTTTCTTGGTAAATAATAAACCTCCAGATTCATCAGAAATATGGTCAATACATATATCAACATAAAGCCCTTTTTCTATAAAATCGGAACCAACTTCTTCTTCAGTCTTTTTGGCTTCTTTATCTATCGTTCCAATAGATGCTCTAAAATCAGTAAAGTTTTTAGCAGACATTTCTCTTACATAGATAAAATCTTCTCCAAAATAAACCTTCTTTACATTCAATGCTTTACCTTTTAATAATTCTTCTTTTGTTAAAAATTTTGACATTTTGCTTTCCTTTCCTAATTAAAAAATATATGTGCAGGTACTATGAAGTACCCACACATCCCTTAATATCACAAAAAATTATACACCTGAATCTACATCAACCGTACCGGATATTTTAATTGTTACATCACAAGTAACTTTTTCATCTGGGGGAATTGACATAGGAAATCCAGTAACAAGACCTGAGAAAGATATCTCTGTAAGTTCGTCGTCCTGCAAGGATATTTTGTATTCAACAGGATCATCTATTTCAAAATCAGCTTTGAGAATATCAAAATGTTCTCGAAGAAATGACATTGTATAGGTTAACTCTCCGCCATCACGGAAACCTGTTATAAATGTTCTATATCCGCCTTGAGTATCAAGGGCAGTAGTATCTACTGTCTCTCTTGACATACCAGGACCGCTTATTGTAAGTATCTGAGATAAAGCAACATAGGTACTTGAGGTATCCCCAGGTTCTACTCTACTAAAAACAGTACCCACACCTGTAATATGAGACATATTAGTCCTCCTTTTTAAAGACTTCGTTTAAATCTAAACATTGTATCGAACGAGATTCTGCGATTCGGTTTGTCCCAACCGCTTTGGTAAGGAGGTATAGTACAACGCATATACATATAATTCATGCCATTGATAATTATATTCCCTTTACCTTGTAAAAAATCTCGTATATCGTTAATAAGGGATTCTCCAGCTTCATAAGATGTTGCCCTGACTCTTATTCTTAAAGAAGGATTATCCACCTTATCAGAATAAGATAACATCAAATCATCAGAAAACCCTGTCATTGATATCAAAGTAGTACATTGATCTGGTGTCATGGGCTCTTTTGCAATAAAAAGATTAACACCAAATTCAAGGTATAAAGATTCATTAGTTAAAAGATAATCTTTAATATCTTCTGCAATATCATTCATCTTAATACCTTTCTACATTAATATATCTTTGCATAATTTCTTCTATAAATGGGGCTGTTCTTTCTATTGCTTCATCAAGCCAACCGGCCCCAGAGCCTTCTCTTGTCCAATTTACTATCGGTCGCTTTTTCCCTTTTATATCCACAACTCCTGCATGGACATCCGCAAAGTAATCCACATTAGGATATCCAAATTCAGTATATAATGAGTCTCCTCCGCCACCACGCCAAGGAGTAGAATATGTAAAAGAATCTCTCAAATGTCCGGTATTAACAGGAACTAAAGTAGGTTCAGAATCAATCCATTCTCTCAAAAACACAGCCGAAGATATTAAAGCCTGTCGAGAATTATTTTCAAGATTATCAAGAGTATATTGCAAACCGTATATGGCATCATCCATATCATTTTTACTAATACTTCCACTAATCATATAATTAATTCCTTACACTCTTAATATATGTATATACATAGTATTACCTATACTAGGGATTTTGTCAACCCTTAACACCCTATAAGCATCAGAAATATTTTCAGGATGAAGGATATTTCCATCATAGCTAGAATCGAAAATATATCCTGAATCATCATAATTTGAATCAATATCAGATAGAGTTCCTAATTTAATATAATCTCCTACTTCAAAAGAACTATCTTCTGGGACATAAATCCTTGCCATAGATAACTTTTCTTCTGCTCCTGTTTCATATAATAATACTTCTGGTCTTTGTTGCCATCTACATTCTACTTCTTCAGGAATTCCCCAAGTGGCCTGTCCATATCCATCTGATATAGGATTGCTCCAATGTATTAAGGTCTCCTGATAGTATCGTTCAAATGCTCCCATATTATTACCGCCTTACAAATCTAATTGTGAAGAATAATCTTCACTCACCGCATTTATACCGGCGGCCCTTTTATTTCTAATATTTGCAAGAGTTCCTGTATAATCTATTGCAAGAAGATGTTGCCCATAAGTAGTGCTATCAAGATTTAATCCGAAATAACCCATATATTTTATTTCTGCATCTCCTATTTTTACTTCTTTTTCTTGCCGTTCTACAGTTGTTCTTATTATATGGGCAGTTAAGAATCTTTCCATTTCATCCATAATTGTAGAAATTACTGTAACTCCTGTGAACCATGCAGAAAGCATATTTTGAGACATAGTAATAATCTCAGCAATATCTTCATCAGATACTTTTGTATCCATTATTACTTTAACGCCACTTACTGTTATGGACATTTTTACCTCCAATAGGTCTTAATAATATCTACATTAGGGAGTTGATGAGGTCTAGGAAGTCCATGAAAACATACAATATCCGCATCCTTTTCCCCTCTCATGTATTCTATTTTATATGATTTTAATTTTACCATATTTTTTATATCTTGGTAACTTTTATTATGTTTCAATAAAAGTTTTGCAATAAAATTCTGGTCTCCGCCTCTAAATCTCCGCAATATTTCAGGACTGTATGAGAATTCATTATATATAAAATCAAATGCCCCATTTATAAAACACATTATTCCAGAACATAAATACCTGAGATTTATTGATTTTATATTCCAAGGTTTTATAGCGGCAAAGGTTTTAAAATTATCTATATTATTTATATTTCTCAAAATCACAGTATCAAGATCTATGTATATTATTTTCTCTGTATCAAATAATCCAGGTCTAAATAATTCAATCTTATTCCACCAACCTTCTCTTTCTATATGTATAAGTTTCCTAATTTCTATACCTTCTAAAAATAAATTACTAGGTTCATTTGTCAAACATATAAATATAAAAGGTTTTGTATAATTCCTTTTCACCATATTATAAAGAATATTAACATACTTCTCAGTATATGTAGTACTTCTTTTCAATACACAAGCAAATGTTACTTGCTCGGATATATATGTGCTTACTGGAGGAGTTATTTTTTTTAATGGTGTCTTTGCTTTGATAATCACAGATTTAGGCTTTACAACGCTTGTACACTTTTTAATGGGTGTTATAATTGTTTGTTTTGTGGCTTTTTGTTTTTGTTTAATAGGATTGTTTTTAATCTCTCCCCAAATACATACTTTACTTAAAGTTATTCCATCTTGTCTATGGTATCTCCTAGTTTTACCTAATCCCATATAAGGATCTAAAGTTGATCCTATATCTATATAAGTATTATCAGCACAAAATTTAGTTAATTCATACGCTAATATATTTCCAAATGGGCCGGCGGCAAATAGAAATACATAATTTTTTATATTGTTACTTTTAATATACTCTTTTATTTTTTCAACTAAAATAAGATCATTTATCCAAGCATTAGTTCCTATTGTGAAATCTTTTTTAATGTTTTTATAAAAGGGTAATTTTTTTATATCTGCTTTTGCATTATGTACCAATATAATATTTTTCTCTAAAAAAATAGGGATTATTTCATTTTTAAATATAATATAATTACTATTAACAAATACATTAGCCCAAGTTAAATGAGCTTCATCTTGTTGAGATAAATCTTTCATCAATGTAAAATCAGAATTACCTATACAACAAGCACAACCTATGCCAACAAAATAATTATCATGTTTAAATTGATATGATTTTAAAAGTAATGCTCTTGAATGTTCCGATAAGTCTTTACCAGGAACATATTGAAATTCTCCATTACATTTATCTAATAAGTTAATGTTTTCGTTCTTAAGTATTTTTAATTCTCCATCAGCATATTTACTAAATGTAAAATTTTTCGATTGTTTTAGTTTATCAATAAAATATAAAATAGCACTTTTAAAATTTTTCATTATATTAGCCTCTTTAGATGTAATAATAAAACACTTCTATTATTTTTCCCAATTAATCTTTGTTCATATCCACTCGGCTCTATTCCTATAACTTTTTTTATATTATTGATATCTACATCAGGATAATCAAAGGATACTATAAGTTCACCAAGAGAAGCCACTTGATTCATCAGATTGTATAGAGCATTAATTTGTTGTGTTATTGGTAAATGTTCGATTACAGATATATTTAAAACTAAATCATACTTATTTTTATGCTCTTTAGTAATATCATAAAATATAAAATTATCTCCTTTTGGTTTATTTTTAATACCTATATAATTATCTCTTCCCCAAACATCTGAATGAACTGTATTTGGAACTAACGCATTTAAATCCCGACAAAAAGTTAAATGCAAACAATCATTTATATCTAAACCCCCACAAGCAGTATTATGAATATTTTTTGGTTTACTATATTTTATATGATCTAATACATATTTCCATTCAAATATTCTTGACCAGTTTATATATTTCTTATCTTTTGCAAAAGATTTATTTATAAATCCATATTGTATTACTTTAAAGTTTTTCATTTTATATCCCTATTGTTGGATGTATATTAAAAAAAGATATAAATTCTTCTATTGTAGTTCCATGTTTCTTACTAAAATATTTTTTATGCTCTTTAGAACAACAAGGTATTTTATTATGTCTCGTTACTCCTCCGTAATGCACAACAATAGAATTTCTAGTTGACTTAATATCAAACCCATTTTGAATAAATCTATATACTAAATCATCGTCCTCACATTGTTGCGGACTGTATTTAGGGTCATAATAACCAATTCTATCAAGACAATCCATTTTTAGAAGCCACGGATGAACCTGTCTGCATTTACTAAAAACCAAACCATCTTTTTTTTCTTTCAATACCCTTAATTCTAATTCCGGCATGGTCATTAATTTAGTAGTTCTATTATCTATTAGTATAAATGGTTCTAAAATACCAACCATATAATCATCTATATCTAAAAGTGCAGTAAGCCACTTCTTTGGAAATAACATATCCGGATGCAATTCAAGTAAATAGTAAAATATATTTTTATCAGCTTTAATTCTATTATATAATTCTATACGAGGTAAAACTATTCCCTTATTATTTTTAGATTCTATTATATCAATTCTACAAGGTAATGTTTTCAAATAATCTGTAATCTCTTTATTAGCACCATTATTAAATACAAATAATTTAAATTGATATTTCATAATGTCTGATTTTAATAAAGATTCTATACAAGGTTTAAGATAATAAAAATCATCGCAAGTTAAAAGAGAAACCGCTATATTTTTCATAATCATATTTCCCACCCCGCTTTTAAAAACTTTCTACATATAATATTTCTTATTCTTTTATGTTCTTCTTTGTTTACAGAAAAAGAACCATTCCCATCGTGCCCATATTCTTTACCTTTTATAGAGCCCCATAATTCCTTATCAGTAATAGGGTGTGGAGGAACATAAGTATTTATACCGCCATACTTTTTAGCCATGTACGATAACTGTATATCCTCTCCATTATCAAAAGATATAGGGCGTTCAAACCATAAATATCTCAAATAGTCAGTTCTCATAAACCAAGCATGTCCAACAAGATGTACTTGTTGTATATCTGTATTATTGCCAACCCAACCACAACGAGTTCTTTTCCTATAATCATTTCCAATTAATTTTACACCGATAGTTCCATATATACCAGGTTTTTGCTTTATACAAGTCAAACAATTTTCAAACCATCTCTTTCCAGGAATAGTGTCATCATCAAATATTGCTACATATTCTGTTTGGGCATTTAAAGCAAAAGCAAAGCGACTATAAAATTTTAAATTATGAGAACACTTGGCAATTATAATATCTTTATCTATTATTTCTGGAGAGGCATTGTCTCCTAAATTATTCCAAATCATAATATCAGATTTTAAAGTCTGTTCTTTTATTGCTTGTATTTGTTCTTCTAATAAATGTGGTCTATTATAAACTGTCAAGATTGAAGTTATCATAAAAACTCCTATATTATTTCAAATGTATTTATTTCTGGTTTTATTTTAATAAATCTATGTTCAATAGCTTTCCTACAATTTTCCCTATATTCTGAACCAAAACAAGTATCTTTACTAGTCGTTAATGAATTAGGATGTACTCTTCTATAAAATAATATATCTGTTATAGACTTAATCTTTTTAGATATGTGCATCATACGCACTCGAAAATCTGAATCAGCAGAGCATCTCCAAGATCTATATCCCCCTAATATATTATAAATAGTTTTAGTGAAAGCACAAACACCATCTGGAAAATAGCCTTCTCTACCAGGTGTGTTTATTTTTATATCATCTGTAAATGCGGCACAACTAAATCTAAGCAAGTCGTTATCCTCTATATTATTATAAATTGAGGATAACATATCCTCTGTCATTACATCATCAGAATCAAAGCGTAATAATACTTTATTTGAGGATAAACTGATTAATGTATTGGATGTTATGTAAGTACCTTTATTTTCTTTCATATAATAGGCTTTTATTCTGTTGTAATCTGTATTAGCGTTTCGTAAGGCAATAAATTTAGCTTTAGTTTTCTCACAATTATCTATACCCAGAAGAATCTCATAATCAGGATCTATATCTTGGTACAATACAGAATCTAAACATTCTTTTAAATACAAATCATTATCCCAAGCAGTAATTATAACAGATATATTTTTATTCATACCCTTACTCTTTTCCTTGCTTTAGATTTAGCCATTTCTTGAGCAAATATTTTATTATTTCTTATTACTTTTTCTTTATTTTCTGGTTTTCTTTTATCTGCACCTATACGATTATTATGAAATCTAACAAAATAAAGCATCTTTCTTATTATAATATCAGAATAATTTTCATACATAACTTCTTTCCAAAGAGTATCTACCCCTCCTATTGTTATCCGTTCATCAAATTTAGGTATATTTTCTGTCATCCTAAACATAATAGTCCCAAAGGCTTTCTCATGATCTCCTTTATCTTCCAAAGGAATTTCATTTAAATTAAACATTTTTTTATTTTTTACATTGAAATGATTATTTTCTTTAAATCTTCCAAATTGGGTCACAACAAATATATCATAACGATCTTTTATTACCGCATATTGCATTTCTATTTTTTTAATATGCGCCAGATCATCAGAATCTTGCCATACTGCAAGATCTGTTTTACAGGCCTTTAAAAGTTCATTTCTTGCAAATCCAACTCCTTTATTACTTTTTCCAGTTATTAATTCTATTCTTGAATCTGTAAAATTTTTCACAATGTTTACACTATTATCAGTACTCCCATCATCATATACGATAATATGTAAATTAGTATATGTTTGATTGATAATACTATCGATACATTCTTTTATATATTTTTCTCGATTATACATTGGAATTAATACTGTAATTTTTTCTGACATTGTATATCCCTCACATATCTAGAGAATCATTTAATGTTATAAATGGAAATTGTTTGATTTTGCTATCAGCATTTAAATTATATATTTCTATTCCTAAAGAATCGGCATCTCTTTTTATTGCTTTAAAAGGAGACATGTGCCGATGATATTTACTTTTTAGATATTCTTCAAATGTTTTACCACCGGCTTTTTTGGACATTACTGACTTTAGATTATAATCTTTTGCATCAGGATGTTTACCGTGCCAATTAGTTTCTTCACAAACATTCATATCGAAACCGATTAAAAATATTCTTTTAGCCCCTAATTGAGTTGCCAAATTTATAGAAGATGCTCCAGAATTATTATTCCAACATATTTTATTAGGAGTATTTGCTAATCCTCTAGATTTATAAGTATCGCAAATTTTTATATTTTGGAGATCACACTCCTTGGGATAATTACTCATTTGATTTCTCATAGTGTATTTTAGCCCTTTGAAGTCTCGTATGGTAGTTTTGTGCCACTGCCACCACTTGTAATCGCTGAAGAATAAAACATCCACCAATAAGCTTATAAAAGCACTGTTATTAACTCCAATACACCTCTCACTGAGTATTTGCATTAAAAAAGGCTCTAGACAAGATAAGGGCATAGTTTTATTTACTATGCCCTTTCTCAAATTCACTGGTATATTAAAAGTATCCATTAGAGAAGGTCCGCCGCCAATAATATAGCATTTATCTGACCAAATCTTAGGTATTTTTGCAATCATTATTCTAAAGTTTTTAACAATTCTTGGGCTTTAATCTTTGTGAGAGGTTTATCATTAACTGGAACACCGGTAATGTTATTCATTACATTCCATTTATATCTTTTACTAGACTTAACTATCTCGTATGATTCTTCTAAATCTTCTTCAAAATCTACATCAAGTATATCTTCTTCTAAATCTTCTTCAATTTCCATCGGATCTAAAGATAATATACTTTCAGATTTTAATTCTTTCTCAAGTTCTTCTGCAATAGCCTCTTGAAAAGCCTTTGAATCCATAGGTACAATATTAAAACATTTTGGTATATCGTTTATTTCTGACTCAAACTTTTCTCCATGTTTTATCATCCTGTCATCTTTATGAATAAATAAACCGCCTTTATTTATAAACATTGCTTTCATCTTTTTTGCTCTCCTTTTATAAAAGACTCTTTCCTCAAAAAGGAAAGAGTCTATAATTTAATACATTAAAATCGACTATGCGATTGACCCATGAGTTATACCACACTGGTTCTCATAATCCGCACGGATTTGAGGAAGCTGAATTGTCATAACTTTAAATTTGTTATTCATTCCGCCTTCACAAGACCACTGAACATTAGTAATTGGCATACCAGTAATCCATCTAACTGTTTCACTATTCATCTCAATGAACATAACATTTTTAGTAGGAAGTGTGTCAACAACTTTGATATCTTCAATACCAGAGATTTTAAGAATTCTTTCTCTGATTGTCTGTGTTGAAGTACCAGAAGTATCGTAATCTTTATCCATTACAGTTTCATAAGATACAGGAATATAAATTACCCAAGGTCCGAAATGATTTACTGCAAGAGATGCCTTTTTAAATTTAAGGCAATCGGCAATTATTTGAGCGGCAGTGGCAGATGCCCAATCAGCAGTAAGGGAAACTTCATTTCTATATGGAGCATTGAGATAGCTATAGATAGTACCTCCACCATAAGTGTAAGAAGTATCTGTAAAAAGAAGATCTTCCATTTTTTTACCAATTTTTCTAGCTGCTCTAGAAGCAAGATTGGTATCAATGCCATTTCCTTCTTTTCTGGAAATACGGAGTACTCTTTCATTAATCTCATAATCGACATGGATGATTGGAAGAGGAATACTTTTGATAGTATATTCTTGTGCATCGTTCTGTCCTCTAACATTGCCATCCATAGAAATGTTGGCATCTAACGCATCTGAAATGTCCTGATACTGATAAACAGTAGAAGCCATACCATTAGCAAGATTCATTGTGAGATTGCGAGATTTGAGGTCTGCAACACCCTGTAATCTTGATTCGGCTGACTCATAAACAGCTTTATCAAGTATTTTCCACTCATCTTTTCTAAGAGTTGCGGCATTGTTTACTGGGATGTTTGTATAAGAAGCTGGAAGTTTTGGATCTCCTGCGGTATAAACAGAAATATAATTTCTGCCATCTTTGCCGATAAAAGGTCTGAAGTTGTTTACATGTAAACCATCATTCATAACCTTCTGGGCAACTGCAGAACCGCCGATCGAATTAGTTGTGAGCCAATCTATATTTACTTTCATTTTGTGATCTCCTAACTATATAATTCTGATAGAGATACGATCTGTTGAAGGATCCCCACCTGAACTATCGGACATATCTACTGCTTCAAGAGCAACGGCAAAAGCCTTACCTGAAGAATACGCTTGTAAAGTTCCGTTACCGGCACTTTCTAGTTTTGCGCCTATTGCAACACTTTCTCCGTTATCGAGTCTTGCATAGACTTCTTCCCCAGTTGTTGCGTTCCAACAATTTACTTTATCTGTAATTGCATAATCATCAGCAATTGTTTTACCTTGCAATTCATCTCTGCAAGCAAACATTACTTGAGGATTAGCATCTGCGGCTGATGAATTATGTTGAACCTTATTAGCGGAAGTAAGTTCAATTAAACTTCCAGGAGTAATAACGCCAATTGCAGTATATTCATTTTTAATATTACTATAATTTTTAAGAACAATAGTTCTTCTTGCTGTAGTAGCCATAACAAATAATTCCTTTCGTTATATTATTCTTATGCCATAAAGGGCATAAGAGGCTCATCATCAGATGAGGAAACAGAGGCCCTATTTACAACAGGAACATCTGTATTGAATATGTTATTGACAGTTGGAGTAACACCATCGGCAATTATTTCTAATTCCAAAACAGGTTTACTATCAAGCATCTCTTTTGTATAACGAGTATTTGCTACTATCTTATCAATAAGGATAATTTTTTTCTCGTTATGCAGTCTAAGACCATTAGAAAAAGTTTCTCTGTATTCTGCGGGAACTACATTGATAAACTTTTCAGGAGTACTGAATTCATTCTTGAGAAGAGCCATTGCATCATTTGCAGTGAATTTCTTTTCTTCAACTTTAATCTCCTCATTTACAACTGGAATCATCTTTTCAAGGATGTTCACTTCTAAGGCTTCAAGCATTTCTGTATCAGCCGATGTAAATTTAGTATTCTTGTTAGCTACAAGATTTTGGATAATTTCCTTCTTTTTCATAACATTACCTTTCGTTATATTTTTATTATCATTATTGCTTATTAATTTTTCAATATTATCTTTCTCAGGGCTGAGAGAATCAAATGAAATATTTTTAGCAACTTCTTCTTTATCCCAAGAAGCAACAGATACATTGCCTTTCTCATCTACACTATATGGCATTCTGTAATATTTTGTTGCATTCATTGTTGTGTTCTCTATAATTATGTATGTTTCTGTTAACTTTGTCAAGTTGAAATATGAATAAATATCACTTGCATATAAAGAATCTTGATCCCAGGAGCATACAATATTTCTTATTTTATTAATAACTGCAGCATAATCTATCTCATTTGCCGTTAATTTAGAGTCCATTTCTACATATTCTGATAAAGTTTTTAACTTATTTATATTGATTTTTGCTTTTTCTTCATTTGCCCGAATACCACAACCCTTATCAATAGAACAAGCCCCTTTTCCTTCCGGTAATACTGCAATATGATCTGGTCTCATGTTTCTGGCTATGGAATTATATACTAATCCATCGAATGTACCAGAAACATCTTCATCCTCTGTAAATACACCTGTGGATATCTCAATCATTTCTTTTGCATCTATCATCGCCAATGTTTTAGGAGATATTTTCTTTGCTTTTTCTTCATTTATCCAGAATTCTCCTGCTAAATGCTTTTTATCATCATTATAAAAAGCATTGAATACAAATCCGATACTTCTTGCTTCAAGTACTTTTGGCTGATTTGCAGGAATTGGACCTAATTCATTTTCTGGATGATATACTGGCATTGGCCTACCATTCCATGCTTCAGGAAACTTTTTAAGTTCATTTGCAGTATATAAAGTAGGTCCATTAGATCCTGAATGAACTCCCTCAACCATAAAAACGGCGGGAACTACAATATAATTTTTATCATCCATAATTTCTCTTCTTACTTCGTATTTATCCGAAGCAATACTAACAGAGAGACATTGAAGATTTTTATCTGCATCTTCTATATAGGCATTACAATGGTAGCACCCTTCTTTATTGGTAATAAATTTATTTTTACTCTTGGTCATGACATCTCCTTTTAATATATTTGTTCTGAACAATTTAATTATACAATAATTTTTAATTTATGGGAAATTTTTTATCATGTCCATTTTTTGGACACTTATTAATACTAACAATTATTTATTAATATCTACGATATTAAAAATAATACTTATGTCCCTTTTCACATAAATTAAACAAAGGTAATCATATCCATTAATGAAAATCATTTTATATGACAATCATCCACTTTATAAAGCATACAATCGCCCTGATAGGCTTATAAGAGTGTTAATGGTTACATTCATCCATAATTAATTTAAACGCCGTTAAAATGCCCTTATTGAGCTGTATGAATTTACGCTTTTTATAGCAAAAAATTAAAAAATGTTTTTTGTATCAAATATATCCATAAAATCGTATAATATTATAACAAGTGATAATGATAATAAAAAATAAATTGTTGCTTAGGGTGTTTTTGTCATATTATACCCTCCCTCTTTAGGCAGATATAAGATGTCCCCCTTATATCTGCCTTTTTATTTTAAAAGGAGATTGATCGATGGTTATGTTTGATTTTATGTGCCCAAGATGTAAAAATGAAATAAAGGATAAAATTGTTTCTTCCCAAGAAACAATAAAATGTAAAAGATGCGGGGATACGATGAGTAAACAATTTATAAATAGGAAATTAGAAATAATCTTTAAAGGAAATGGGTGGTATAGTAAGGATAATAACAAGAATAAAATTTGATGATAATTAATGAAAAGATATTTAAAAATTAAAAAATTAAAAGGAATATAGGATAGCAACCTTATATCTGCTGTATAACGATTCAAGGGAGACTCCTTTCAGTAAAACCTATTTTTTAGGTGAATAAGCGTTTCCCGGTATCGTATAACCGGGTTTATATAAAAATAGTCAGGAGACATAATATGAAAATATCAGATGCCACAATTGAGGTCACTGCAAAGGATTATAATATTACCGAGGAGCAGGTTAGGGAAATTGCAAATAGAAGTAATGACTGGAAAGCCTTTTTTATAGCTTTGGAAATGATAAATCTAATGGCAATAATAAATAGGGGGAATGGTGAGTAAAGTACATCAATTAAAATTCTATACAATAGACGATTGGAACAGGCCAGTATTTAAAGTGGAAATAAACAGTAGAACATATTTTTTTGGTAGCACATCAATATTATTTGATTACAGTGCAACGGAAGAAGATGTTAAGAAAAAAGTTGAATTAGGTAATCTTGAGTATTTTGGTACAGAGTTTGATGCCGACCCAATGGGCACACCAATAGGGAATTTTAAAGATGACTTTGTAATTGTGTAGGGAGAGAAATGAGTAATAAATATTTCTGTAAACAATGTCAACAATGTGGTTGTGATATAACAGAAAAAACTGTAAAGAAGAAAGCGTTGTGGCGGACTCAATACTGTGATAAATGTTCTCGTATCCGCTACAAACAGAAGTACTTAGAACGGTACAAAAGAGATCCCAGTTTATATAAGATAAAAAAACCTAAAGCAGTAGCCTTTGAATCAGGATTATCAAGTGTGAAGTTTAACGAAGCATTAAGAGTATTAGCTTGGGTAGAGAAGGCTTACTTTGCAAAATTTGGTAAAAAGTATAAAAGTCAAACACTGTTCTATTTCAGTATTGCATATATAAAGAAATTAGAAAAGGAGAGGAAGAACAACAATGGATAATACTTTAATAATACACAAAATTAAAAAGGAATGTGCTGATCAATATAATAAACAAGAACAAATTGATGAATATATGCGTGGGTGTTTTTCTGCATTATCGTATATAGCAGAAGCATTGAAGGATAATTCAATACCTCGCCTTGCAAAAGCAATCGAACTTAGGGGCCCCGAAGATTGTATATACAATTCTGATAAATATGAAAATGAAGATTTAGGGGTGGTATCTTGTCAATATTGCCCTTATAAGGGGATAAGTGTTTTTGACCAGGAATTAGGAGATAAACAATATTGTTTCAATCCTGAGAATGTTGGAAGATACAATATAATAGATATAAGCAAAGAGAAATTTGATAAATGGGAAGGATCTCCTGAAGCAGCATTTTTAGATGACGATAATGAATGTGCTTTGTCTCGGGCAAGAAAAGTTTGGAAAATTGCTTTTAACATGGGATATAAGCACCTTGCTAGAAAAATAGGAGATTGTGATAATTGTAAACATAGTGAATGTGACTGTTATGTAGAACCATGTAAATCATGCGGAGATCGGGGACCTAATCTTTATAATGCGTGTGGATTATTGCAGAAGGAAAAGGACAATATACAGGAAAGATTTGATAAGATATACAAAGAATTGATGGATATGGCAAAACAAGCACAAATGAGAAGTGTATAAGGATGAGTTGTGGTATATATACTTGGAAAAGGAAGGAAATAAAATGAGCAATGGGATGTATGCAGAAATCATGAATAAAATCGAAAATCTGGAAGAAAGAATGGATAATATCGATAATCCAGATATGTGGGAAGAAGAAACAAAGGTAATAGATGGAAAAATATTCACAAGAAAGGTATGGAAAAAGACGAAACCTGAAAAATATATAACATCTGGGGAAGATATAGATTTTCAAAAATTATATGTTAATTCAACAGGACATATTTGTAAATTAATAAAACATCAAACATATAATCATTACTATATGCTAGATGTGGTAAGAAATACAATGGTTGGGAGTTTTAGTTTGGAGGATATCAAGATATTGCAAATCCGAGAAGCAAGAGGGGACGAAATTCCTGTTGTTTATATTATTTAATAGATGGAAAAATATTCACAAGAAATATCTGTTGAGGATATGCAGAAGATTGTAGATGCGAACGAAAGATTAATTAAGGAGTTGAAAGATGAAACAAATACCATTTCCGAATAAAAAATATCAGATAATTTATGCTGACCCACCATGGTCATATAGAGATAAAGCCCTTGCAGGGAATAGAGGGGCTGGTTGTAAATATCCGACTCAAGAAAAGGATTGGATAGACAATCTTCCAGTGTCGGAAATA